>Ga0247840_10000931_pt1 | contig 58808 bp, 56 predicted proteins | sample LaCruzMarch2015__FD_192404 | JGI IMG/M metagenome (GOLD analysis project Ga0247840, IMG submission 192404) | Freshwater microbial communities from meromictic Lake La Cruz, Castile-La Mancha, Spain - LaCruzMarch2015_17m | ecosystem: Environmental > Aquatic > Freshwater > Lake | place: Spain... | reverse complement strand
CCCTTCATAGTAGCTCTCCCTCGTATTAATTTAATAATTTAAATTATATACAATTCGGTAGCTTTTTTCTAATAAAGTAGGGAATTTTGTTTGCCATAAACTATCCTTTTTAGTTTACCAGTAACACCATTTTGCTTGCGCATAAAGTCCAACATATAAAGTCTTTGCATTGGATTAAGCTCTTCGCATTCTTTTTTCTCAGCAGTGATAAAATCAATTTCTATTCGTAAAGCCTCCCTTCTTTGGTTAATATCCTCAATAATAATATCTTTTGCTAAAGTGAAAATAGCTTTATTTTCTTTAACTGTCCCATCAAAATATGGTGCGAATTTGTAGGCATCTGCACAGCATAAAAAATCGTTAAGTTCATCAATAATATTGGTTTTTTCATCTAAATTCTCATCAGGAATTACAATTTTTTTATATAATACGGCACAAAGCTCAGTATCATTGATTGCTAATGGCATCATCAATTCTTGAAAAGCGGCATACTGATTTTCATAAAACTTAAATAAAAACCCAATAAATGCTTGCGTGTAAAAATGTAAATATGGGCAATACTCATCAATTTTTGTAATCCAATCAAATAAATATTTTCTAAATGGCTCCATATTACTTTTGTGGATATATTCTCTTTTGAAAATCATTTCAATTATATCGGAATACACTTTATCTACTGCTGAAACATCAAACCATATAAAATTAAATAGTTGCTTTCCTAAATAGTATTTTATGCCTGTTTTATCACCAATACTTTTGTCATCGTAATAAAGCGAAACAATATTATCCTTCAAATATACTTTATGTAGCATTTTTGTTAACTCCTTTTTAGCGAAAATAGATAAATGTAATTTTAGCGAAAATCTATAACTCTAACAAACATTATACTATTTTTATTGACTGTTTGTCAAGGTGGCTATATAATTACGTTAGCGAAAATATATATTAAGCTTATGTATTATACATAAGCTTAATGAAGGGTGTGTACAAAATAGAAAATTCAATGAAAGAGTTTCAAAAAAGACAATTAGACATTGCACTTGGGAAAGCAATTATTATTAATATGGAAGATGTTGAGGTTGAAAATGTTAATTGGCTATGGTATCCGTACATACCATTTGGCAAAATAACCGTTATTCAAGGAGACCCAGGCAACGGCAAGACAACATTTATTTTAGCAGTAGCATCAATTGTAACAAACGGGCTTTCTTTTCCCACAACAGAAGAGAATATTGAACCTGCTAACATTATTTATCAGACTGCTGAAGATGGCTTAGCTGACACAATAAAACCACGACTTTTGCAATATGGTGCCGATTGCAAAAGAGTTTTTGTAATTGATGACAGTTATAAAAATTTAACGCTTGACGATTTAAGAATAGAAGAAGCTATTACTAAACTTAATGCAAAAATGTTGGTAATTGACCCATTACAAGCATTTTTAGGTGCTGATGTAGATATGCACAGAGCTAATGAAATTCGTCCGATATTTAAAAGATTATCAGATGTAGCACAGCGGACAGGGTGTGCAATGATAATTATTGGGCATATGAATAAAACTTCAGGTGTAAAAGGAATTTATCGTGGGCTTGGCACAATAGATATAACCGCAGCTGCAAGAAGTGTGTTGTTACTTGGTAAAGACCCAAATAATCCAAATATAAGGGCAATTATACCAATAAAAAGCAGTTTAGCTCCCGAAGGACAAGCAATAGCATTTGAGTTAGGCGAAAATGTGGCTTTCAAATGGCTTGGTTTATGTGATTTAACAATTGATGAATTGCTTGCACAACCTAAAGCGGAAAGAAAGAGAATAGTTGATGATGCAAAGTTGTTGCTAAGTGAACTTCTACAAGAACACTCGATGCCAAGTGAAGAGGTGTTGACACTTGCAAAAGAGAGCGGCATTTCGGAGCGAACGCTTTATACAGCAAAAAAGGAACTTGGCATTGCCTCTGTTAAGCTAAATGATGTATGGCATTTTGACAAGATTGCAAGATTGCAAACTTAATAATAACTTGCAACCTTGCAATGTTCTAACTCATTACGGTGAAGCAAAAAGACCTCTGTTAAGAGGGCAAGCACAGTAAATGTATAGCCTTGCGGCTCTAATTTACACTTGCCCCCACCTTGTGTGGAGTCAAAATTTATGGGATGTATCCCATACCCTCTAAAAATACGAAAGGAGAAATTTTATGAGAACAAGAAGTAAACAGATAAATTTTAGGTTGTCGGAAACAGAATACAATCTCATAAAGAAGAATGCTGATAAAGCAAAAGTTACTATCAGCAGATTTCTTATAATGTCTGCATTGAATAAAAAAGTTATTGCCGGGGATGATTTGAAGGAAATAAACCACTTGCTTAAAAAGTTGGGTGGAAATATAAATCAAATTGCCATTTTGGCAAATCAGGGTAAAATAACAACGGCGGATTTACATACTGCTTTGGATCAGCAAAAAGAACTTTTAAGGAGTTTTGCAAAATGGCAACAGTAATTTACATAAACGGAAAAACTCAATCGAAAGCAGGTATGAAAGCATCTATAGAATATGTGGGGCAAGATTATAAAACTATGTTACATCTTAAAGATGGAACAACAATTAAGCTTGTATCTGGTCAAAATGTTACGCCAGAAACTGCATATGAAGAATTTATTGCTACAAAAGAAACTTTTGGCAAAACCGATAAACGGCAGTTTTATCATATTGTACAATCATTTTCACCAAAGGAAGATATACCGCCTCAAAAAGTTCACGAAGCAGGTGTAAGTCTTGCTAAATATTTTGACGGATATGAAGTATTAATTGCAACGCATATAGACAAAGACCATCACCATAATCACCTGATTATAAATAGTGTTAATGCCCAAACAGGAAAAAAGCTAAGCGAGGGCATAAAGGGCATATATGATTTGCGAAGATTTTCGGATACCATTTGTACTGATATGGGTTTGTCTGTATTGGATGATACAAAAACGAATGTTAAGGGAATGAAAACTGGCGAATATAGAGTTGCAATTAAAGGTGATAGCTGGAAATTCAAACTGATGGAAATTATAGATGATGCTATGGTAAATACATTCACCAAAGCAGATTTTATTAAATATATGGAATTGCAGGGTTATAAAGTTACTTGGACTGATACACGTAAATCTATTACTTACACCGCACCTAACGGAATGAAAGTACGTGATAACAAACTTCACGAGGAAAAGTATTTAAAGCAAAGGATGGATGAATATTATGGACTTAGAGAATCTAAAACAGAAAAACAAGGCGGAGGAAACACTGCTCAAACCATATCAACCAATAATTTACGCAATGCCTCAGGAACAATGGGAATCTATGATGAAGCTTATGCTCAGCACTGCAAATGGTCTGACGGAGCAAGCGAAGCTAATACAACGGCTTCCGACAACAAAGGAAATGGACGAAGCTATACTAAAGGAATGGATGAATTCGCAGTACGGGTGGATAACGGAGCATTTAGACAAGCAAGTGGCAGTATTGGAGAATCTAATAAAGTCACAGAAGGTGGAGATTCCTCCAATATACAAACCGATAGCCAATGCCAAAGAGAGTATCTTGGAAGCAATAATTCAAAACAACAATACACTGCTGATAAAGATAATTTTAGGAATGAATCTTTTGTTTCTGATCTTAAAAATCTTTTGGCGGTAGATGATAGCAATTTTATCAAAAACACCTTCAGCAATGTAGATTTATCCCATTTAAAAGGTGATGAATTAAAAAGTGCTATTAAAAATTTGCAAGACCAAAGTGAGAGTATTAAGGCAAGAAATGAGCGAACGGAAGAAGATAAAAAAGATGCTAGTAACTTAGATATGGTGCTTACTTTAATAGAGAAAGCAATAAATAATAATGAGGAGGACTTTGAATTATGATGGACTATTTACATTTTTGCTTTACAAACTATATGGATTTTTGGATTATGTATTTTGGCATGATTGCCCTTATACTTCTAATAAGCTTAATGAGTTTTTTAGAAGATAACGGCTATTTAAAGCCATATTACAAGCATGGACAGATAGAAACTAAAACTCTTGCAAATATGACTTTGGTCATACCGGTAGCCAAAACCGTTTACACCGTTATCGGTCATTTCAGCAAAACATCAAAATGCACCGCAAAGGATAAACTAACACGCATTATCAAAAGAGAAATTCAAAAATAACTCAAAAATATCTGGACGCGAGCCATGCCTTACAGTATAATATAATTACAATACAAAACCACAAATTATATGGACTGTAAGGCAGGAAGGAGAATAAATGTTACAGTCAGAAAAAATTACAGCGTTATACTGCCGATTGTCACGTGATGATGAAAACATCGGTGAATCAGACAGTATAGCAAACCAAAAATCCATTTTGTCCAAATATGCAGAGGAAAAAGAATTTAAAAACGTGAAATTCTGGGTAGACGATGGATATTCGGGTACTAATTTCAACCGCCCTGCTTTTATTGAAATGGCTGAGGCAATCAAGGCTAAAAAAGTTGGCACTCTAATTGTAAAAGACTCATCACGTTTAGGCAGAAACTATATTGAAACAGGTCAATTTGTCGAACTTATTTTACCTCAATATGATGTGCGTTTTATTGCCGTGAATGATAACACCGACAGCCAATATGGCTTGGATGATATGTTCTCTGTGCGGAATTTGTTTAACGAGTTTTTTCCAAAAGATACAAGCAAAAAGGTGAGAAATGTTAAGCGAATGCAAGCTGAACGGGGTGAACGCACAGGTGGATTAGTTCCTTATGGTTACACTGCAATTGATAAAAAACTATATGTAAATGAGGAAACCGCACCTTTTGTCAAAAAGATATTTGAACTTTGTATTAACGGATATGGTCCTTCGCAAATCGCAAGGATATTAAAAGCGGAGCAAATCTTGACCCCAAAAGCATATGAAAACAGAAAAACTGGCAAATGGAATACTGATGTTGTTGTAAATAATCCGTATCGGTGGTCGGAACAGTCAGTTGCTAATATTTTAGAACAAAAAGCATATATGGGGTATACGGAAACATTTAAGACTTCTAAACCGTCCTACAAGCTCAAAAAAATTGTCATCAATGATGAAAAAGACCGTTTGATTTTTAAAAACACACATGAATGTATCATTGACGAGGAAACATTTGAAATCGTTCAACGTATTAGGCAAAACAAGCGCAGACCTAATAAAATTGGTGAGCTTGGTAAGTTTTCCGGACTTGTTGTTTGTGCTGATTGTGGTAAAAAGCATACACATTATAGAGGCAAGGGGATTGACACCAATACCGAGAGTTATGTATGTGGTACATATCATTCTCACAAAAAACCTTGCACACCACATTCCATTCGAATCGTTGTGTTAGAAGAAATTGTGCTTACACACATGAATCATGTCCTTTCATTTGCAAAAGAGTTTGAATATGAGTTTGTTAAGTCTGTTATGAATGACACTGTGCTTAATCAGGAGAAACAACTTAAGCAAAAACGAAAAACATTAGCAAAAGCTAAGTGCAGAAGTGCTGAACTTGACGGACTATTCAAGAAAATTTATGAGGATAATTATTCAGGCAAGCTGTCTGATGATAGATTTTCTAAAATGTCATCTGAATATGAGCAGGAACAAGCTGAATTAAATTCTTTAATTTCTGCATTAGAATCGGAGCTTGCAGAAGAAACCGAAAAATCGGTTAATGTGAATAGCTTTTTGAATATCGTCCAAAAATATACCCATATTACTGAACTCAATGCAGCAATCCTTCGGGAATTTATTGAGAAAATCATTATCCATGAACGAGTAAAGGGTAATGGAAAAACAACACAGCAAATTGATATAGTCTACAATTTCATCGGGTTGTTTAATACACCCGAGAATGAGAAAATGACAGAGAGTGCATAAACTCTCTGTCATATCCCAAAAACATCCTTATTAACCTAAACCCTTAGTTTCAAAGGTTTTACTAAATGGTACCGATGGTCGGACTCGAACCGACACGCCTCGCGGCACTTGATTTTGAGTCAAGCATGTCTGCCATTCCATCACATCGGCACAGCAATAGTATTATAATATACAATTGCGCAAAAATCAAGAGTTATTTTACAATTCGATTAAATAATATACACTATATTGGTGGTGAATTATGTATGGCAGAGGATAAACGGCTTATAAAGTTAGCAAAAAACGGAGATATAGAGGCATTTGAAAAGCTTATAAACATATATCAGTCAAAGGTTTATAACCTTGCCTACAAAATGTTTGGCAACCCAGAAGATGCCTCTGACTTAGCACAAGAGGCGTTAATTAAAATATATAGAAATATTAGCACATTCAAAGAAGAAAGCCAATTTTCAACTTGGATTTATAGAATTGCTTATAATTTGTATGTTGATGAGCTTAGAAAACGGAAAAAGGTAGAGGTGCAATCTATTGATGAACAATATGATGATAGCAGTGAATCAAAAATAACGATTATCGACAATCGACCGACACCAGAACAATCCCTTGAAAATAAAGAAAAAACAGAAATAATCCATAATGCAATAGATAAGCTATCTGCTGAACATAAGGCTGCCATAATCCTGCGTGACATAAATGGACATACCTATGATGAAATCGCAAAAATTCAAAGCTGTTCATTAGGTACTGTTAAATCCAGAATAAACAGGGCAAGAAGTCAGTTAAAAGAAATACTTTCGGAATATTTGGAACAAAATTCAAATGTAAAACGTCAAAAAGAATGAAGGGAGGTTGGCTTGTATGAAATATAATTGTGGCAAAGCAAAAAATATGTTATCACTATATATTGACCATGAACTTAGTAAATCGGAAAATAAATATGTTGCAGAGCATTTATTAATTTGTGCCCAGTGCAGACAAGAATATGATGATTTGAAAGTTATTGTTAATGAATTAAGCAATACACAAATGCAACCATTACCCCTTGATTTCAAGGAAAAGCTACATAATCGTCTGGTTGTAAAAAGTAGCATTGCTAAGAAAAAATCAATAAACTTTAAAGTGTATTCATCAATTGCAGCAGGAATTATAATGACTGTTTTAGTAGGAACTGGCTATTACCAAAGGCTACTGCCAGTTGAAAACGCATATATTAATGATACCACACTTAATTACGAAGAAAAAATTGCAGTAGTAGAGCAAAAGCAAGAACCATTACCAACTGAAACTCCTACAAAAAATAATACTCCAAAACAAAAAATAATTCAAAGTAAAAAAGTTATTACAGAAGTTCCAATAGTTAGCAATAATAATGCAACGGAAACTATAATTGATGTACCTAAAGCTCCTATTGAAAAACCACCTACCGAAAAAATAGCTTTAAATGATGTAAAGCCAATTGCTACGGAAAATCCTGCGCCACCTACTTCTGAAATAAGTTCAGGCGGTGGGGGTAGTCCAATGATGGCTATGAGTGCTAAAAGCTTTGTGGAGGTAATATACAAAACTGTAAATGTAAAGGTAAACGACTTCACAGCCTGTACAGAGGAAATAAATAAGAAATATGGTAGCATTATTGAAGACAGTAAAATAGTTTTATACGTTAGCGATGAAGATTTAGAAGATATTTTAAAAATAGTGCAAAAATATAATGCAGTTATAACCTATGACAATGTTTCGGAGAAAAATGAAACTAACAAATGTATTATAAGCAGTAAATAACTCTACTTGTGAAATTTGCAAGTAGAGTATTATTTTTAGAAAATAGTTGCTTGTGTGTAACAAATTGGTTATAATATTATACAAGGGAAGTGACTATATGAAAAAACTAATGATATTAGACGGAAATAGCATTGTAAACCGAGCATTTTATGGTATTCGCCTGCTTACAAATAGTGAGGGCTTGTACACTAACGCTGTGTATGGGTTTGTAAATATTCTTTTTAAATACTTTGATGAAGAAAAACCAGATTATTTATGTGTTGCTTTTGACGTTTCTGCACCTACATTTCGTCATATTCAATATGAAAAATATAAGGCACAACGCAAAGGTATGCCAGATGAGCTTCGTCAGCAAATGCCACTTTTAAAAGAAGTTCTTTCAGCAATGAACATTTCTATGTTAGAGCTTGAAGGCTATGAGGCAGATGATATTATTGGAACAATATCAAATCATTGTGATAAAAACGACACAGAATGTGTGATTATAACTGGTGATAAAGATGACCTTCAGCTTGCAACCGAAAAAACAAGAATAAAGCTTATAACTACACGCACGGGAAATTCTGAAACTGTTGATTATGTTGCAGATACTGTAAAAGAAAAATATGGAGTAACACCTGCTGAATTTATTGACGTTAAAGGTTTAATGGGCGACCCATCAGACAATATTCCAGGTGTTGCAGGAATAGGTGAAAAGACTGCCTTTGAACTTATTCAAAGGTTTAAGAGCATTGAAAGGATATATCAAGATTTATATACTATTGACATAAAAGATTCTGTTCGCAAAAAGTTAGCCGAGGGCAAGGAAATTGCTTTTATTAGCAAAACTCTTGCAACAATTGATATAAACGTCCCTATAAATTATTCAATTGATGATTTTTTAATTAAAGAATATAATGTTGAAATACTTGCACCACTTTTTAAAAGGCTTAATTTTAATAATTTTATAAATCGACTCAAAATTGAACAAGCACCAAAGGAAGAAATTAAATTTGAAGAAGTAAGCTTGAGTGGAATAGATGTAATTAAAAATAAAATACGAGAGCAAAAAATTATGTATTATTTGCTTTGCAAGGATGCAATTGCACTTGCAACAAATGAAAACGATATTACAATTGCAAGCATAACCACAAAGGACATTGCAGATATTTTTGAAGATAAATCAATTAAAAAAATAGGACATAATGTAAAAGATGATATTGTTAAATTAAATGAAAGTGGCATAAAATATAATAACTTGGCATTTGATACAATGATTGCTGCATACATTATAAACCCATCAAGGAATAATTATGATATTGCAGAGCTTTCACTTGAATATTTAGGCTATTCTGTTGAAAATACTGATGAACAAAGGCTTTCAGCTATTATTGGCTTGCATAAGTATTTTGGCGAGAAAATTCGTGAGTATAACCAAGAGAAGCTTTTTTATGAGGTCGAGCTTCCACTTGTAGAGGTTCTTGCAGACATACAAATTTACGGAATAGCGGTTGATAAGCGAAAATTAACTGAATTCCGTGATATGTTAGAGGTGAAAATTAACCAACTAACTGCTGATATTTACAAATGTGCAGATTTTGAATTTAACATAAATTCACCAAAACAGCTTGGCGAGGTTTTATTTGAAAAGCTTAAGCTTCCTGTAATTAAAAAAACCAAAACAGGATATTCAACCGATGTAGAGGTATTAGAAAAACTTAAAGGTAGCCACGAAATTATTGATATGTTGATGGAATTTCGTCATATTGTAAAGTTAAAAAGCACATACGCAGATGGTTTGTTAAATGTGATTAACCCAGTTACAAACAGAATTCATTCAAGCTTTAACCAAACCGTTACGGTGACAGGAAGAATAAGTAGTACCGAGCCGAATTTGCAGAATATTCCTATCAAAACAGAAATGGGTAGGGAAGTTAGGCGAATGTTTACAGCAGGGGGCGATGATTTTTTATTAGTAGATGCTGATTATTCACAAATAGAGCTTCGAGTTCTTGCCCATATAGCGAATGATGAAAATATGATAACAGCATTTAAAAATAACATTGATATTCACACCCAAACAGCTTCTCAGGTTTTTGGAGTACCATTAAATGAGGTTACAAGCACAATGAGGGGCAGGGCAAAAGCAGTTAATTTCGGCATAGTATATGGCATTGGTGCTTTTAGCTTGTCGCAGGATTTGGGAATTACAAGAGCAGAGGCACAAAAATATATAGACAATTATTTAAACACTTTTAGTGGCGTTAAGCAATATATGACAAATATAGTTGAACATGGCACGAAAGATGGCTTTGTTACAACACTTTTAAACCGCAGAAGGTATTTGCCAGAACTTAAAACTGGTAATTTCGTCACTCGTTCGTTTGGCGAGCGTGTTGCAATGAACACGCCAATTCAAGGTAGTGCGGCAGATATAATTAAAATTGCAATGGTTAAGGTTCATAAAAGCCTTAGTGAAAAAAATATGCGCTCTCACCTTATTTTGCAGGTGCACGATGAACTGATTGTCGAGGCACATATTGATGAGCTTGAAGAGGTTAAAAATATTCTTAAAACGGAAATGGAAGCTGCAATGAGCTTACTTGTGCCAATAGATGTAGATATGAACGTAGGGAAAACGTGGTATGACGCAAAATAATGTTTGAGGTGAAATTATGCTATTAATAGGCTTAATAGGTGGCAGTGGCGTTGGGAAAAGTATTGTATGTGATGCTGCAAAGAGCCTCGGCTTTGCAGTAATTGATGCAGATATTATAGGGCATAATATAATTTTAAAGGGCAAGCCTGCATATAATGAAATAGTTGGTTTTTTTGGAAATGATATTTTATTAGAAAATGGCGAGATAAACAGAAAAAAACTTGGCAGGATTGTTTTTTCAAATGAAGATAAACTTTGCAAGCTAAACGAAATTACTCATAGTAAAATTGACAAAGCTATTGAATATGAAATTGCTTTGTGTAATAATAGTGTTGTTATAATTGATGCTGCTGTTCTTTATAAAACATCAATTTTTAAAAAATGTGAAAAGATAATTGCAGTTACTATGCCAAAAGATGCCAGAATTAAAAATATCTGCAATCGTGATGGCATAACCTGTGATGAGGCACTACTGCGAATTAACAGCCAAATTAGTGATGAAGATTATTCAAAAATGGCAAATATAACAATAAATAATGACAAAGGATTAGACGATATGTTTGAAAAGTCCGTTAGTGTTTTAAGGGAGGTGTCGGGTTGAAAAAGCTTACAAAAGTTATTTTAATCTTACTGGCTTTCTACATAGTATTTTTAGGCTGCGAGTTTTCTATTAAAAAAATGTACCCAATGGAATACTATAATATTGTTGCCACAAATTCCGAAAAATACGAAGTAGATCCACTTATGATTATGTCAATAATTCGTGCAGAAAGTGGCTTTGACGAAAAGGCGACATCAACTAAAAGTGCAAGAGGACTTATGCAAATACGAGAGGACACAGCCACTTGGTGTGCCGATTGCCTTGATATTGATAAATTTAATATTCAGAATTTGTATAACCCAGATACTAATATTTTGCTTGGAACTTGGTATTTTCATTCCCTAATGGACGAATATAATGGTGATACAAGGCTGTGCATTGCGGCATATAACGCAGGAACTGGCAATGTTAAAAAGTGGCTAAAAAACCCAGAATATTCGGCAGATGGCAAAACACTAACAAAAATACCTTTTCCAGAAACCGAAAAATACATTAACAAAGTAATGAATAACTATAAAATTTATAATAAATTATACAAAACGGAGGACAAAAAATGAGTTTAAAATATAAGGCTAAAAATGGTTGGGAAGTTGTAAGTAGCGAGGAGAAAGAGCAAATTTCAGCTTTTTGTGATGGCTATAAAACCTTTTTAGATAATGGTAAGACGGAACGTGAATTCACAAGTGAGGCAATAAAAGTTGCAGAGAAAAATGGGTTTAAACCACTTAGTAGCTTTGATAACCTTGTGGCAGGAAATAAGGTTTATATAAATAATCGTGATAAAAATATAATGCTTGCAGTAATTGGTAGCGACACTATAACAACTGGCACAAATATAATTGCGGCGCATATTGACTCACCAAGGATTGACCTAAAACAAAACCCATTATATGAGGATTTGGATATGGCATTTTTTAAAACCCATTATTATGGTGGTATTAAAAAATATCAATGGACAACAATACCTCTTGCGTTGCATGGTGTTGTAATAAAGGGTGACGGAAGTCCTGTGGAAATTAAAATTGGTGAGGACGATGCTGACCCAATCTTTTGCATTACCGATTTATTGCCACATTTGGCACAAGACCAAATGAAAAAAACACTTTCAGAGGCAATAACAGGTGAGGGGCTTAATATTTTAATTGGCAGTAGCCCAAATACCGATGAAAAGGATAAGATTAAAGGTGCAATTTTAACACTATTAAATGAGAAATACGGAATATGTGAAGAGGATTTTATAAGTGCCGAGCTTGAAATAGTGCCAAGTGGAAAAGCACGTGACTTAGGCTTTGATAGAAGTATGATTGGGGCGTATGGACAAGACGATAGAGTTTGCTCGTATGCGGCGTTAATAGGAATTTTGGAAATTGAAAACCCAATTAAGACGGCTATATGCGTTCTTGCAGACAAAGAGGAAGTAGGAAGTATGGGCAACACTGGTATGAAATCACGCTTTTTCGAGGATACTCTTGCTAAAATTATTTCTTTAAAAGAAAAGAATTATAGTGATTTATTACTTCGTGAAACGCTCTCTAATTCTGTTTGTTTATCAGCAGATGTTGGAGCGGCTGTTGATGCAAATTATAAAGAGGTTCAAGAATTGGCGAATGCACCAAGGTTAAATTATGGCATAATGATGACAAAATATACAGGTTCAAGGGGTAAATCTGGCTCGAGCGATGCAAGTGCAGAATTTGTTGGCAAAATTAGAAAAATGTTTAATGATAATGGCATTGTGTGGCAAATTGGAGAGCTTGGCAAGGTTGACCAAGGTGGAGGCGGTACTGTTGCACAATTTATCGCAAACTTAAATATAGATACAATTGATTGTGGTGTGCCATTACTTTCTATGCACTCACCACTTGAGGTTGCTGGCAAAATGGATATATTTATGGCATACAGGGCGTATAAGTGTTTTTATAATATTTAAGCTATTTACAAAAAAAACAAGCCCCTAAATTGAGGCTTGTTTTTTTATATTGATATTAAATCCTTCATACTTTGGAATTTACTAGGTCCAATACCATTAACCTTCATAATATCTTCTTTAGTATTAAACCTACCTTTTGTATTTCTGTAATCTATTATCTTTTTAGCAGTAGCCTCGCCAATTCCAGGTAAATTGCAAAGCTCCTGTATATTTGCTGTATTTATGTTAACAATACTACCTTTTGATGAAGTGGAAGTTTTGTTTGTAACAGTGAACTTAGGGTTTTTTGCTATTTGTTCCTTGGATGGAATGATAATTTCCTGCCCATCCGTTAGTTTTTCTGCAAGGTTAACATATTCCACCATTGCCTTGCTTGTAGTACCACCAGCAATTTCTATTGCATCTTCTATTCGGCTATCACTGCTAAGTTTATAGACGTTTGGGTTATTTACCTCACCTTTAATATGGACGGTTATTGTTTGCACAGCAGGAGTAGGTGTGATAACTACATCCGCCTTAGCAGTTGAAACAGTATTATAATCCACTTTTGCCTTTTCAATTCTTTTATTGTTCATTGAAACATATCCACTTGTAAATAAAATAATTGCTAATATAGAACCAATTATAATTGTGGATTTATTTATGGATTTTAAATCTAAAATTTCTAAAATTCTACCAAATTTATTTCCTTTAAATTCCTTGTTCATAACTACACCTCGATAAAATATTTTCAGATTAAATATACTATATTTTATCGAAATATACAAGAAAAATGTTTATTTTGCAAAAACGTGAAGCCCAATTCTTAATGTTACTGGTCTTGAATATATCCACTTGTTAGTTGTTTTTGCAGGGTTATAATAATAAATTGCTCCATAGGAAGGATCCCACCCATTTAATGCATAGCGAGCTGCCCTATAAGCACTATCAGACATTTGTGAATACCATTGACCATCAGTAATTGCAGTAAATGCCCCTGGTTGGTATATGACACCTGCTATTGTATTCGGAAAAGATGGGTGCTTTACCCTGTTTAGAACTACTGCTCCAACTGCCACCTGCCCTGTAAACGGTTCACCACGAGCCTCTGAATTTATTAAACGTGCAAGTAGTTGCACATTATGCTCGTACGAGGTTGTAGTTGTGCTAACACCAATTTTAGCAAGAGTAGCTCTGCCTGCAACGCCATCTACCGTTAAACCATTATTTCTTTGAAATTGACGAACAGCATTCATTGTTTCTACACCATATACCCCATCGACTTTGGTTACTTTATAACCATAGCTTTTAAGCTTTGTCTGTATTTGGCGTACCTCCTCGCCCCTTGAACCATATCGTGACAAGGTAGATACAGATTGTTGATTAAAACTACTACTAACAAATAACAATATTGCAATTGAAAATAATATAAAAAAGTTACGCTTATTCATAGAAATCTCCTTTTATCTTTTAACATATTTTTTGCAAATAAGTGCAAAATATACATTATTAAATTACCTAATGTTGGAAGGATAACTTTACATTTTTTTGAAATAATAAGGTATGAATATAAAGGAAGGATGGGAAATAATATGCTTATGACTTTTGCATTTATAGTTCAGTTTATGTTTTCAATTGTAATTGGTATGTATTTTTTTAATATGCTAAAATCACAAAAGGGAAATAAAACTGCGCTTGAAAAGGAATCAAAAAAAGAGCTTAATAAATTTAGAAGGCTAATGGATATAAAACTAACTGTGCCACTTTCAGAGGTTACAAGGCCGAAAACTCTAAAAGATATCGTAGGGCAAGAGCAAGGTTTGAAAGCGCTACGTGCGGCAATATGTTGCCCTAACCCTCAGCACGTTATTATTTATGGTCCACCTGGAATAGGTAAAACAGCGGCGGCAAGGGTTGTTCTTGAAGAGGCTAAAAATAATCCGTTTTCACCCTTTAAAAGTGATGCAAAGTATGTAGAGATTGATGCAACCACATTGCGCTTTGACGATAGAGGAATAGCAGACCCGTTAATTGGAAGTGTGCACGACCCTATATATCAAGGGGCTGGGGCATATGGGCCTGCTGGAATACCTCAACCAAAGCTTGGCGCAGTAACAAAGGCACATGGTGGAATACTTTTTATCGATGAAATAGGCGAGCTTCACCCAATTCAAATGAGTAAGCTATTAAAGGTATTAGAAGATAGAAAGGTGTTCCTCGAAAGTGCATATTATAGCTCGGAGGACAATAATATTCCTGCGCATATACACGAAATGTTTAAAAGTGGGTTGCCAGCAGATTTCCGTTTAATAGCCGCAACAACTCGAACCCCTGATGAAATACCCCCTGCAATTCGTTCTCGTTGCGTAGAAATATTTTTCAAGCCACTTTCAAATGAACAGCTTATCTCTATTGCTGCTAATGCCGCCAAACGAGGTGGAACGAAAATTGTCGATGAGGCGCTTCCGCTAATTGCAAAATATGCGGCGAATGGGCGAGATGCAGTAAATATAATTCAAATTGCAAATAGCGTTGCTGTGTTTGAAAATAGAAGCGAAATAGAAATAAAAGACGTAGAATGGGTTTTGGAATTTGGTCAGTATAATCCTAAAATCGAGAAAAAGGCTGTAAAAGGAATGTCGGTTGGCTGTGTTAATGGGCTTGCAGTTTATGGTGCTTCATTTGGAACTGTAATGGATATTGAGGTTACAGCATCAGAAGCTTTTAAAGGCTCTGGCAACCTTGTTGTAACAGGCATAATAGAAAATGAACAGTTTGATAATAAAGGGCAAAAGCTTTCAAGAAAAAGTAGTGCAAGGGCATCAGTCGAAAATATGCTTACCGTACTATCGAAATTTTATGATATTAATTATAAGGATTATGATATTCATATTAACTTCCCTGGTAGCGTGCCAATTGATGGACCATCAGCAGGTATAGCAATTGTATGCGCAGTGTATTCTGCAATTACTAACACACCGATTGATTGTGAAATTGCGATGACTGGTGAAATTTCAATTCAAGGAATTGTAAAGCCAGTTGGTGGAGTTATAGCAAAGGTAGAAGCTGCAAAAAAGGCAGGAGTAAAAAAGGTTTTAATTCCGCATGAAAACCATCAAAAATTATTTGAGGATTTTGATATTGAAGTGATTTCAGTAAGCGATATTTCTGACGTATTTGAATTAGTATTTGATATTAAAAAGAACGTAAACAAACGTCAAACATCAATTTCAGCAGATGCAAATGTAATTGCAGCAACAAGTATTTGAAATGTTGTGTAATTCTGTTAAAAAAAGGTTGAAATATACCTCAAAAAAAGTTATAATATATTGATAATGTAAAATTGGCAATAGGATTGGGGTGAAACACAATTGGCTGTGGAAAAGAAAATAGCTATTCGCACGAAGAAAGTTACACTGCCATTACTACCTCTTAGAGGTTTAGCGGTGTTTCCATATATGATACTACATTTTGACGTTGGCAGAAAAAAATCAATTGCGGCTTTGGAACAGGCAATGGTAAATGACCAGCAAATATTTTTAGTGGCTCAAATTGATAATCAAAAAGACGAACCATCAATTGATGATATTTATTCTTTTGGTACTGTGTCTAAGGTAAAGCAACTTTTAAAATTACCAGGTGGAAACATTAGGGTTTTGGTTGAAGGTATTAGCAGGGCAAAGCTTGATAAATTTATTACAGATGAAGAATTTGTTTTGGCACAGGTAAAGGAATATCCAACAATTATAAATGATATTACCCCTCACATAGAGGCACTTGTTCGCACAGCAAAGGAACTATTCGACAATTATTTGCAGAACTTTTCAAAAATTTCACATGAAACTGTTGTTTCTGTTATGAATATTGAAGATCCTGGTGAGCTTGCAGATTTAATTGCATCAAATATTTTTGTGAAAATAGAAGACAAGCTTGCAATACTTGGTGAAATAAATGTTGAAAAGCGAATTGAAAAGCTAATTCTAATTATGCATAAGGAAATGGAAATTTTAGAGCTTGAACGTGAGATAAATGGAAAAGTTAAAGACAAATTAGATAAAAATCAAAAAGAATACTATTTGCGTGAACAGATTAAGGTAATTCAATTAGAGCTTGGCGATAAAGACGGTGTAAACGCAGAAATTATTGAATATAAAAATAGAATTAAAGCTGCAAATATGCCAGAGGAAGTTGTTACAAAGCTTCATAAGGACCTTGACCGTCTTGCGAAAATGCCTTCTATGGCAAGCGATAGCGCCCTTATTAAAACATATATTGATACTGTTTTAGAGCTTCCGTGGAATGTTTTCTCAAAGGAACGATTTAGTTTAAAACGAGTTAAAAATATATTAGACGAAGACCATTATGGTTTAGACACAGTTAAAGAAAGAATTATAGACTTTTTAGCAGTTTCGCACCTTGCAAAAAATATTAAAGGTCCTATACTTTGTTTAGTTGGCCCCCCTGGTGTGGGAAAAACCTCGATTGCTAAAAGTATTGCCCGTTCCTTAGGCAGAAATTATGTTAGAATGTCCCTTGGTGGCGTGCGTGACGAGGCAGAAATTAGAGGACATCGCAAAACATATATCGGCGCAATGCCTGGTAGAATTATTACTGCCCTAAAGCAGGCAGGAAGTAAAAATGCTTTTATTTTATTAGATGAAATAGATAAAATGAGTAGTGATTATAAGGGTGACCCTGCGTCTGCTATGCTTGAGGTTTTAGATGCAGAGCAAAACTTCTCATTCCGTGACCATTATATGGAAGTGCCTTTTGATTTGTCTGAAATAATGTTTGTTACTACTGCAAATACACTCGATACAATTCCAAGGCCACTGCTTGACCGTATGGAGGTTATCCAAATTTCCAGCTATACCGAGCAAGAAAAGCTTGAGATTGCAGGTAAATATTTAATTCCAAAACAAAGAACAAAGCATGGCTTAAATGCGCAAAATCTTAAAGTTGATATTGGTGCTATAAAAGATATAGTAAATTACTACACGAGGGAATCTGGTGTGCGTAATTTAGAAAGACAAATAGCTACTGTTTGCAGAAAAGTTGCAAGAAAAGTAGTTGAGGGAAATGATAAAAAAATAGCAGTAACTTCACTTAATTTAGAGCAATTTTTAGGCAAAAGAATTTTCAATTATGAACTGATAAAAGAGCAGGACGAAATAGGCGTTGCAACAGGGCTTGCTTGGACTCAGGTTGGTGGAGATACTCTTCAAATTGAAGTTAATATTATGGACGGTAGTGGTAAGCTGGAGCTTACAGGTCACTTAGGTGATGTAATGAAAGAATCTGCAAAGGCTGCAATTAGCTATATTCGTTCAAATGCAGACTCTTTTGGTATAGATAAGCAGTTCTATAAAAAAATGGATATTCATATTCACGTTCCAGAGGGAGCAACCCCAAAGGATGGTCCTTCAGCAGGAATCACAATGGCAACAGCGCTAATTTCTGCCCTAACAGGGTGTGCTATAAAAAAAGATGTTGCAATGACAGGTGAAATAACGCTTCGTGGCAGGGTTCTCCCAATTGGTGGGCTTAAAGAAAAGGTTTTAGCGGCGCACAGGGCAGGGATAACAACTATAATTATTCCAAAACAAAACGAAAAAGATATTGAAGACATAGCCGAAAATATTCGTGCTAATATAAAATTTATATTGGCTGATAATATGGAAGTTGTTATTGAAAATGCACTAATTGATTTTGGAACAAATAAATTTCATCCTATTTTTGAAAACATCAATGATAGTATGATTGAAGGGACGGGGATTAATCAATGAATTTGAATAATGCAAGCATAATAATTTCTGCGGTTAGCCCCGCACAATACCCAAAAAATGACCTGCCAGAGATAGCTCTCGCAGGCAGGTCGAATGTTGGGAAATCATCACTTATCAACAAGCTTTTAAATAGGAGGAACCTTGCAAGGACAAGTGGTAGCCCAGGTAAAACAGCTACAATAAATTTTTACGATATTGATAATACCTTTAATATTGTTGACCTCCCAGGCTATGGCTTTGCAAAGGTTTCAAAGTCTGAAAAAGATAAATGGGGCAAAATGATTGAAGAATATTTATCAACAAGAGATCAACTTGTTCAAGTTATTCAGCTTGTAGACATTCGTCATAAGCCATCAAAAGAAGATATTATGATGTTCAATTGGATAAAAGAAAGTGGCTTTGCGCCAATTGTTGTTGCAACAAAAAAGGATAAGCTTAGAAGCTCACAAAGGCAAGCAGCGATAGATTTAATAGAAGATACCCTTCAAACTGATATTGTTATCCCATTCTCAGCCGAAAAAGGCGATGGGCGTGACGAGGTTTGGGAGCTTATAAATAAGGTGTTGGAGGTACCAACTGAATGAAATTTATAAAATTTAACTATAACGAAAAAGAAAGTTATGGTTTACTTGAAAATGATACAATAAAATTTATTGATGGTGATATTTTTAATACATATATTGTTACTGGTCAAACTGTAAAAATGAATGATGTTAAAATATTACCACCAACAAATCCTTCTAAAATTGTGTGCGTTGGTTTAAATTATTTAGACCATCAGAAAGAAATGAACGAATTTACTGACCAGTTTCCAAAGCTATTTATAAAGCCAAACACATGTATAATTGGCGATAACGATAATATTATTTCACCGATTGGCGTTGAAAGGGTAGATTTTGAGGGCGAGCTTGCAGTTGTAATTAAAAAGACTGCAAAAAATATTGCTAAGGGCAGTGCAAGGGATTATATTTTAGGATACACCTGCCTTAATGATGTTACTGCTCGTGAAATTCAAAAATTAGATGGACAATGGACAAGGGCAAAATCGTTCGACACATTTGCACCAGTAGGTCCAGTAATTGAAACAGATATTGACCCAAATAATGTCCTGCTTAAAACATTAGTAAATGGAAAATTAAAGCAAAATGCAAATACAAATTTACTTATTTGGAATATTGATTTTTTAATTGAGGAAATTTCCAAGATTATGACGCTTTTGCCAGGAGATATAATAACAACAGGCACACCAAGTGGCTGTGGCAAGCTTGAAATTGGGGATAAAGTTGAAGTTGTAATTGAAGGAATAGGAACGCTAACAAATTACCTTGTAGGGGGCTGAAAAATATGCTTACAAAAGCACCTCGTGGAACAAAGGATATAACACCACAAGATAGCTATAAGTGGCAATATGTAGAAAATAAAATACACGATTTATGTAATAGATTTGGTTACAAAGAGGTTAGAACGCCAGTTTTTGAGCACACAGAATTGTTCGAGCGTGGCGTTGGAGATACTACTGACGTTGTTCAAAAGGAAATGTATACCTTTGAGGATAAAGGTAATAGAAGCATTACATTAAGACCAGAGGGAACAGCAGGTGTTGTGCGGTGTTTTTTAGAAAATAATCTATATGCTAATATTCAGCCTACAAAGCTTTATTATTTATCATCTTGTTATCGATACGAAAAACCACAAGCTGGTAGGCTTCGTGAATTTCATCAATTTGGTGTGGAGGCATTTGGCTCACCAGCGCCATCAATTGATGCAGAGGTTATTTCGCTTGCAATTGGGCTACTTTCAGAGCTTGGTGTTAAAGAATTAAAGCTATTTGTTAATAGCATTGGTTGCCCTACCTGTCGTGTTGAGTATGATAAAAAGCTTAGAGAATATTTTAATAATGAAATTGATAGGCTTTGCGAAACCTGTAAAACTCGGCTTGAAAAAAACCCTATGAGGATTATTGATTGCAAGGTGCCACTTTGTGGTGAAATTGGTAAGGGAGCGCCTAAAATTCTCAATGAACAATGCGAAACCTGCACAAACCACTATAACGAGCTTAAAAAACACCTTGATATAATGTCAATTGCGTATGAAATTGATGATACAATTGTTAGAGGACTTGATTACTACACAACAACTGTATTTGAAATTAAATCTGAAGGACTTGTTGTTAGTGGCGGTGGTCGTTATGATGGCTTGGTTGAAGAGCTTGGCGGAGTAAAAACTCCTGGTGTTGGTTTTGGGCTTGGGCTTGAAAGGTTGCTAATTGTTTTAGAAAATCAAGGGCTACTACCACCAAATCCAGATAATATAAAGCTATATATTGCAAATATGGGCGAAGTTGCAGATTTAGCTGCACAGCGTTTAGTGTATGAGCTTCGTAAAATTGGAATTAGCGCAGAGAAGGATTTGATGAAGCGTAGCTTTAAGAAACAAATGATATATGCAGATAAAATAGGCGCAAAATTCATCATAGTTTTAGGTGATGATGAAATTAGTTCAGGTATTGCACAGCTTAAAAATATGTCAACTGGAGAGCAAACACAAATAGAACTTAGTAATCTACAAAACATAATTAGCATAATAAATGAGGAGGAATAAACAAATGCAAAAGGGATTAGCAGGATTAAAAAGAACTGGGTATTGTGGTGACGTAAGTAAAAATGATGTAGGTAAAAAGATAACACTAATGGGTTGGGCGGCAAAAAACCGTGACCTTGGTGGTGTAATATTTATTGATTTGCGTGATAGAACAGGCGTTGTTCAGATTGTATTTAACGAGCAATCAGCAGAAGATATTTTCAAACAGGCAGAGCATATCCGTAGCGAATTTGTTATCGGTATTGAGGGTGAAGTGCGTGAACGTGCGGCTGAAACTGTTAATAAAAACATAAAAACAGGTGAATTTGAGGTTGTTGCAACGAAATTAGTTGTATATTCAAAAGCAGAAACACCTCCATTTTACATAGAAGAGAATAGCGATACAAACGAACAAGTTCGTTTAAAATATCGTTACCTTGACCTTCGTCGTCCTGATATGCAACGAAATATGATTCTTCGACATAAAGCGTGCAAAATTGCCCGTGATTACTTTGATGATAATGGATTTTTAGAAATTGAAACACCAATGCTTACAAAGGATTCCCCAGAGGGTGCTCGTGCTTATTTAGTTCCAAGTCGTGTTCAAAAAGGCTCTTTCTATGCGCTTCCACAATCACCACAGCTATACAAACAGCTTTTAATGGTGTCTGGCATGGATAGATATTTCCAAATTGTTCGTTGCTTCCGTGACGAGGATTTGCGTGCAGATAGACAACCAGAGTTTACACAAATAGATATTGAGATGTCCTTTGTTGAGGTTGACGATATTATATCTGTTAACGAGGGTATGATAGTAGAAATGTTTGAAAAAACACTTGGTGTTAAAGTTGAAGCACCATTTTTGCGCCTGCCTTATGCAGAGGCAATGGATCGTTTTGGCTCTGATAAGCCTGACACTCGTTTCGGTCTTGAACTAATTCAAATGTCTGACGTTGTTGCAAACTGTGGCTTTAAGGTGTTTACAGATGTTGTAAATAGTGGTGGCAGTGTTCGTGCAATAAACGTAAAAGGCGCAGCAGATAAGCTTTCAAGACGTGACCTTGATTCTCTTGTTGAATTCGTAAAAATTTATCGTGCAAAAGGTCTTGCATGGTTTATAGTAAACGAGGGCGAAATTAAATCACCAGTAACCAAATTCCTAACACCAGAGGAAACAGATGCAATTTTAAAAAGAGCAAATGCAGAGGTTGGCGACATTGTGCTTTTCGTTGCTGATAAAGAAGAGGTTGTTTTCGATTCGCTTGGTGCACTTCGTTTGGAGCTTGCCAAAAGATTAGATTTAATTGATAAAAGCAAATTCAATTTCCTATGGGTAACAGAATTCCCATTATTAGAATACGATGCAGAGGAAAAAAGATTTGCTGCAAAGCATCACCCCTTTACAGCACCAATGGACGAGGATTTGGAGCTTTTAGAAACACAGCCTGAAAAGGTTCGTGCAAAGGCTTATGATATTATCTTAAACGGCTGTGAGCTTGGTGGTGGTAGCATAAGAATATATAATGGTGAATTGCAACAAAAAATGTTTAAGGCGCTTGGAATGACAGAGGAAGAGGCTTGGGAGCGTTTTGGTTTCCTACTTGAAGCGTTTAAATACGGAACACCTCCTCACGGTGGAATGGCGTATGGTCTTGACCGTTTAATTATGCTACTTACAGGAAGCGATTCAATTCGTGACGTTATGGCATTCCCTAAGGTACAAACTGCATCAGAAATTATGACAAATGCACCTTCTGTTGTTGAAACAAAGCAACTTATCGAGCTTGGAATTAAAGTAATAAATATTGATTAATCGAGGTGTTAGGTAAATGATTGAAATTAAAAATCTTACAAAAAGATATGGCAGAAAAAAAGCTGTAAATGATGTTTCTTTCACCGTTCAAAAGGGCGAAATACTTGGGTTCTTAGGGCCAAATGGTGCTGGTAAAACAACAACAATGAATATATTAACTGGTTATATCTCGTCAAACGAAGGCACAGTTACTGTTGATGGCTTTGACATTTTAAAAAACCCAGAGGAAGTAAAAAAGCGTATTGGTTATTTGCCAGAAAATCCACCACTTTATTTGGATATGACTGTAATTGACTATTTAAACTTTGTTTACGATTTGAAAAATGTTAAGCTGATTAAAAAAGAACATATTAATGAAATAATGGACTTAGTTAAAATTACAGATGTAAGTATGCGCTTAATTAAAAACCTTTCAAAGGGCTACAAACAGCGTGTAGGGCTTGCACAGGCGTTAATAGGTGACCCTGAAATTTTAGTGCTTGACGAGCCAACAGTTGGGCTTGACCCAAAGCAAATAAATGAAATTCGTGCACTAATTAAAAAGCTTGGCAAAGAGCGAACAATAATTTTAAGCTCACACATTTTACCAGAGGTTAGTGCGATTTGCGAGCGTGTTATTATTATAAATAAAGGTAAGATAATTGCAAGTGACACCTTGGAAAACATATCTAAAAATATTTCTGGTGCTACAACAATTTTCGCAAGAATTGAAGGAAATTTAGACGAAGTTACTAAGGCTATAAGCTCAATTGAGGGTGTTGATTCTGTTTCGTCAAAACAGAGTGTTGATGAAGGCGCAAACGATTACACAATTTCAACAGTTGAAGGCTTTGACATACGCAGACCACTATTTTTTGCACTTTCAGAAAAGCAATTTCCAATTTTACTACTAAGCAACCAAACATTATCACTTGAAGATGTTTTCTTACAGCTTACAACGGTTGAAAAGCATACTGCAAAGGTAGAGGGGGAAGCGAATAATGACAGCCATATTTAAAAGGGAATTTAAAGCATATTTTACATCACCTACAGGATATATTTTTCTTGGGTTTTCGCTACTACTTGCAGGTTGGTTTTTCGCTGCAGGGAATTTGTCTACTTCAAGTGCAGAAATGTCAAGCTTTTTTAGTAGCTTAGGGATTATCTTTATATTTCTTGTACCAATGTTAACAATGAGGCTAATTGCAGAGGACAAGCGTAATAAAACAGACCAATTATTGCTTACCTCACCAGTTACTATTACTAAAATTGTACTTGGCAAATTCTTCTCTGCAATCTCACTTTTTGGAATTTCATTACTTATTATGTGCGTATATCCTTGCATAATGTTAATCTATGGGCAACCACCACTTGGAAATATAGTTGCGCTTTATATTGGGTTTTTCCTTCTTGGAACATCCCTGCTTTCAATTGGACTTTTTATTTCTGCACTTACTGAGAGCCAAATAACATCTGCTATTGTAAGCTTTGGCGTTATGCTTTTATTGTGGCTTGCAGACTGGGTTTCAACAACTCTTGGCAACCCAATTGCTACAACTATTATTGGTTGGGTTTCTGTGCTCAAACGGTTTGAAGAATTCACAATGGGCATATTAAATTTATCATCGATTGTTTACTATATTACTTTCTCGGCTATATTTGTATTTTTAACAATACAAGTAATCGAGAAAAAACGTTGGAGTTAGGGGTGAAGGCTATGAATAAATTAAAACAATTCTTTACAAATAAAGGCTTTGTATATGGCTCTGGCTCTGCTCTATTAATCGCAGGGTTTATTATCGCAATGGTTGTAATTAACTTAATTGCAGGAATGTTGGTTGATAAATTCTCTCTTAAAATTGACCTAACAAAAGAAAAAATATATGAAATTTCAGATACAACTAAAACCCTGCTAAAAGGGATTAATACAGATATTAACATAATAATGTTTGCCGAGGGTGGAAACCCAATACCTACTGTAAAAGAAATTTTAGACCGATTTGCAAAAGAAAATCCTAAAATCAAACTACAGGTAGTAGACCCTATCAAAAACCCAATGTATTCTCAAAAATACACATCGGTAAGCAAAACTATAGAAAATTCTTCCGTAGTATTTGAAAGTGGTAAGAATTTTAAAATCGTACCTCCAGGGGATTTAACTGCAAATAATTTTATGACAAAAAATAAAGATTTATTAGTTGCAGAGAGCAAATTTGCATCTGCAATTATGTCTGTAACTCGTGCTAAATCTGCAATTATCGGCTTTACTGAAGGTCATGGTGAAATGGTTCAAAAGCCTGCTGAAGATGCTTTGAAAAATGAAAATATGGCAGTAGAAAGCTTTAATACAACTACTGGTAAATTCAAAGATGAATATGATTTAGTAATTGTTTCATCACCAAAGGTTGATTTTACAACTGATGAAATAAATTCGTTAGATACCTACCTTAAAAAAGGTAAAAATGTTCAAATATTTTTAGATGTTGATTCTCCACAATTGCCAAAATTAGAAAGTTATTTAGGTGATTGGGGTATATCTGCAAACAGAGATTTTGTTGTAGAGGGTGATAAAACTAAGGTTATTAACGTAAGCCCTTATATTATCGTTCCAACTTTAAAAGAGCACCCAATAAATACTGCACTTATTTCAAATAAATTAACTTTGGCGCTGGGTGCCACCAGAAGTATTACAATGCTTTGGGATGAGAAAAATGGAATAAAGGTTTCAGGCTTGCTTGAAACATCAAATAAAGCTTTCGGCAAGGTTGACCCTAATTCAACTGTAATGGGAAAAGAGCCGAATGACAAACCAGGTCCACTAACACTTTCAGCTGTTGCAACCTTATCAGGCGAAAATGGGAAACAATCCAATATTATGATTACAGGAACTTCTACGCTTATTGATGAGCAAATGCTTCAATTTAATAAAGATTTCTTTGTTAACAGTGTTACTTGGTTAACTGATAAATCTGAACCACTTAACATTATGCCAAAAAGCTTAGCTACTTCAAACCTTGTAATGAGCGAGCTTGCAAAGGAATTATGGCTTATTTTTGTAGTAGTAATTATGCCACTAATTGTGTTACTATTTGGCTTTGGCGTATGGCTTAGGAGGCGTCACCTATGAGGAATAGGATAATTATTATGTCAGCGGCGGTTATACTGCTTATTGGTGCTTATTTTGCGCTTACTAAAATTGATACCAAAAAACCAGTAGAAACTCCAAACCCGACTGCTGAAACAATTTCTATTTTCAAAACTGATAAAGAAAAAATTGTTTCTATGACATTAAAAACACCGAAAAGTGAATTTACTTTTGCAAAAAAAGATAAAAATTGGGTTGTAGCTGGTTGGGAAAACATTAAGCTAACTCAATCAAAGGTAGATAGTTTAGCTTATGATTTTGCAATGCTAAATGCAGATACACTTATTTCTGAAAATGGTAATTTATCAGATTATGGTCTTGATAAACCACTTGCAACGCCTAATATTACTTTAAGTGATGGCACAGAGAAAAAGTTTATATTAGGTAACCTTACGCCTACTGGCAACGGCTATTATTTTAAAATGAATGACGATGCAAAAATTTATACTATTAGTTCAACAACTGGTGAAGATTTTATTAAGGATTTAGCAGGTTATCGTGATACAACCATTGCAACTGTGGATGCGAAAAGTTTGGTGCAATTTAAAATATTACGAAATAATGCAAATATCGAAATTAAGCTAAAAGACGAAAAGGAATTAGCTAAAGATACTTATGGTATGAATTCGTGGAAAATGACTTCTCCGTATCAATTAGATGTAAATACAGATGTTGTAGGCAAACAAATTTTTGAAAAGCTTAATTTTGAAGTAAAAGATTTTGTAGAGGATGCACCAGCCTCGTATACTAAATATGGCTTAGATAAGCCTAAATATGTTATAAGCTTTACAGAAAAAGATAAATCACCTATAACAATTGAGCTTGGCAACGAAAAAGAGGGTGCGATTTATGCTCGATTAGTCCGTAGTAAGGAAGTATATACTATTGATGCACAAACGGTTGCTTACAAGGATATTGACCCACTTAGTATGGTTAATACTCTTATTTACCTACAACAAATAGATAAGGTTACAGCGATAACCTTGACTGCGGATAATAACACATACGTTCTTAAAATAAATGGCACAGGTGATACTGCGACATATAGTATAAATGATGTTAGTGCTAAAACAGAGTTATTTAAAAATGTATATCAAGAAATAATTGGTCTAAGCCTGCGTGGCGTGGTTACTGGCGACGTAAACGGGCAACCAATTTGCAAATATGTATTTAGCTTTAACGATGGTAGAGCTGATGATGTTATCGAGCTTATTCCTTATGGCGATAGATATGTTGCAGTTAAAATTAATGGCAAAGCAAACTATTATGTAATGCGTGAACAGGTAAATAATATCATTGCAAAAATAAAGGAATTTAGTGAAAAACCAAATGAATAAAATACTCTGGTAGGGTGGTGCACTCCGTAATGTATAGAAAAAACTGGATATTTAAAGATATTGATAATCTGCTTGTTGATAAAATAATTAATAAACGTAAAATATCAAGGGTAGCTGCAATCGTCCTACAAAACAGAATAGAGATTATTGGTGATAACATTGAAAACCTTAATAAAAAGCTTTTGGATAGGCTTTATGACCCTTTTTTGTTAAAGGATATGAGGCGTGGTGTTGACCGTATAAATTCTGCTATTGAAAACAATGAAAAAATAACAGTATACGGAGATTATGATGCAGATGGTGTTACAAGCACTTCTGTACTTTATATGTACATTAAAGAAACTTACGATAATGTAGATTTTTATATTCCAGATAGAGTAGATGAGGGATATGGAATTAACATTTTAGCATTAGAAAAAATTAAAAACAATGGTACAAAGCTTATAATAACAGTTGATACAGGGGTTACAGCCATAGCAGAGGTTGCGTATGCAAAAGAGCTTGGTATGGACGTAATTGTAACAGACCACCACGAGTGCAAGCAATCTGTTCCAGATTGCTGTGCAATAATAGACCCAAAGCAAAGCGATTGTGACTATCCTTTTAAAGAGCTTGCAGGCGTTGGCGTGGTTTTTAAGCTTATAACTGCCCTTGATAATGGCAAAAATTTAGATAAACTTATAGAAAAATATATGTCACTTGTGTGCCTTGGCACTATTGCAGACGTTGCTCCTTTAGTTGATGAAAACAGAGTGCTTGTGATTTTAGGATTAAAGCATTTTTCAAATTCGGGCAATGCAGGTATTGATGCCCTACTTGATGTTACATTATTAAAGGGTAAAAGTGTTACAGCAGGGAATATTGGCTTTATTATTGCACCTCGAATAAATGCGGCAGGCAGGCTTGGTAGTGCAAATAAAAGCGTTGAGCTATTTTTATGTGATGATAGAAACCGTGCAGTAGAAATTGCTCACGAGCTTACAGTCGAAAATAAAACCAGACAAACAATGGAACAGGAAATTTTTAACGAGGCAGTCGAAATAATTGAAAGCAACCGTTTACACGATAATAGTGTTATTGTAGTTGCAAAAAATAACTGGCATCATGGTGTTATTGGAATTGTATCCTCGAAAATTACATTAAAATATTGCCGCCCATCAATATTAATTTCTATTGAGGATGATAGTGGCAAAGGCTCTGGCAGAAGTATAACAAATTTTAACCTTTTTGAAGCACTTACATACGCAAGCGATACACTAACAAAATTTGGTGGTCATTCACTTGCTGCTGGGCTGTCTATTAATTCAAGTAACATAAGGCAGTTTAGTTTAAAAATCAATGAATATGCTAACAAAGTTCTAAAGCCAGATGATTTTATTCCGTCATTATATATTGATTATAAGCTTGCACCAGAAGATATTAACATTAGCACAGTTGAAAGCTTAAAATTGCTCGAGCCATTTGGTATGGGAAATCCTACCCCTGTTTTTGCTTTTTGTAGTACAAGGGTTAAGTTTATGTCTACTATAAGTGATGGAAAGCATTTGAAGCTTGTGCTAACAAAAGACGGAATTAGCTTAGAGGTAATAGGCTTTGACTACGGATACCTTATAAAAGAATTGAAAATTGGGGATAAGGTAGACGTTGCTGGCACGCTTGATATAAATAATTTCAGAGATGAAAAAAAAGTACAGCTAATAATTAAGGATATAAGAAAAACAAAAACAAAGTAGGTGATGCCTTATGAAAGATATTCAAGATTCTTTTGAATCATTAAAAGAAAAAATAAAAAAGTATAACCCACAATGTGATTTTTGGATGCTTGAAAAGGCATTTAATCTTTCAGTTGTTGCACATTCAGGGCAACAAAGGGTATCGGGTGAGCCGTATGTTACCCACCCTTTAAGAGTTGCGCACATTTTGGCTGATATAGAGCTTGATTGTGACTCGATTGTTGCAGGTCTACTACATGATACAGTTGAGGACACCACATATAATTATGATGATATTAAAGAGCTGTTTGGCGAGCATATTGCTATGCTTGTTGAGGGCGTTACAAAGCTTGGCAAAATTCCATACAGCACAAAAGAAGAACAACAAATAGAAAACCTTAGAAAAATGTTTTTTGCAATGGCTAAGGATATTCGTGTTATTTTGATTAAGCTTGCCGATAGGCTACATAATATGCAAACTCTAAAGAGTATGCCAGAGGAAAAACAGCGTGAAAAAGCTCGTGAAACAATGGAAGTGTATGCGCCTCTTGCACATAGGCTTGGTATGTCAAAAATTAAGTGGGAGTTAGAAGATTTATCACTTCGTTATTTAGACCCAGTAGCATACCACGAAATTGCAGAACATATTGCGCAAAAACGCAAGCAACGTGAAGAATATCTTGAAAATGTTAAAGATACACTACACACTAAATTAGATGGATTAGGAATTTCGGCGCATATAGAGGGTAGAGCAAAGCATTTTTACAGCATTTATAGAAAAATGTATACTAATAATATAGCTATTGATGAAATATACGATTTGCTTGCAGTTAGGGTTATAGTTGATTCAATAAATGAATGCTATGCTGTGCTTGGCTTAGTGCACGAGCTTTTCAAACCTATTCCTGGTAGGTTTAAAGACTATATTGCTATGCCGAAAAAAAATATGTATCAATCACTGCACACCTCGTTAATTGGGCCAACTGGCAGACCATTTGAGATACAAATTAGAACTTGGGAAATGCATAAAATCGCAGAGGTTGGTATTGCTGCTCATTGGAAATATAAAGAAGGCTTTATAGGCGAGAGTGATATGGACTCTAAATTAGAGTGGGTTCGTCAGCTTTTGGACATTCATAAGGATTTAACCGATGCAGAAGAATTTATGAATACCCTTAAAATTGACCTTTTTGAAGACGAGGTTTTTGTGTTTTCACCAAAGGGTGATGTTATAAACCTACCTGCTGGCTCGTGCCCTATTGACTTTGCTTATGCTATCCATAGTGCAATAGGTAACAAAACAACAGGCGCAAAAATTAATGGCAAAATTGTTCCTCTTGACCATGTTATGATAAACGGTGATATTGTAGAAATAATAACATCCTCAGTTCCACATGGACCAAGCCGTGATTGGCTTAAAATAGTGAAAACATCACAAGCAAGGAAGAAAATTAACGAGTGGTTTAAAAAAGAAAACCGTGAGGAAAATATACAAAGAGGCAAGGATTCACTTGAAAAAGAAATGAAACGTAATGGTCTTCCTTTAACTCTTCTTCATAAAAAAGAATGGATGGAGCCAATTTACAAAAGATATACGCTAAATACATTAGATGATTTGTTTGCAACAATTGGCTTTGGTGGGCTTGCAGTTGCAAAGGTAATAACAAGAATTAAAGAAGAATATCGCAAAACTGAAAAACCTGTTGTTGACGAAATCACAGAAATAACCGAAACTAAGCCACGTTCTAACAAAAACAGTAACGGTGTAATTGTTCGTGGTATAGAAAATTGCTTAATAAGGTTTTCAAGATGCTGTAACCCAGTACCAGGTGATGAAATAGTTGGTTATATTACTCGTGGTAGAGGTGTTTCTGTTCACCGTAAGGATTGTATAAATGTAAGGAATTTAGAGAATTCCGTCCTGCAAGAGGGCGAACGCTTTATTGATGTATGGTGGGCTGATGAGCATAAAGCCAGTTATTATACCGACATACAGGTTGTTGCAAACGATAGGCAAGGGCTTGTTCTTGAAGTTACAAATGCAATTTCTGAGCTTAAAATTAACCTTAATTCATTAAATGCAAGAGGAACAAAAGATGGGCTTGGAATAGTAAATTTGACTGTTGAAATTAAAAATAAAGAACAGCTTGACAAAGTAATTAATCGCTTTTGGAAAATCCACGGGGTTACTTCGGTAATTCGTACAAAGCAGTAATGGAGGAAGCTATGATTATAGAAACAATACCTCTTGGTATTTACGCAACAAATTGTTATATTTTTGGCGATAGTTTAAGCAAAGAGGTTGTTATAATTGACCCTGCCGATGAAGCTAAAAAAATAATAAATATTATAGAAAAAAATAATTATATTGTAAAATATATAATTATTACTCACGGTCATTTTGACCATATATTAGCGCTTAAAGATATTAAAAAACAATACAATGCAAAAGTTGCAATTCATAAAGGTGATGCAGATTATTTAAGCAATAATAACGCAAATTTATCCACAGCAATGCCTAATATTAAGCTTGAAAGTGTACAGGCAGATATAATTTTAAATGATGGAGATGTATTAAATTTAGGCGAATATAAGCTTGAAATAATTCACACACCAGGGCATACAAATGGTGGAATTTGTATTAAAGCTGATGATGTTTTATTTTCTGGCGACACTTTATTTTATAATTCAATTGGTAGGACTGATTTTCCAACAGGTAGCTTTGATAAAATAGAAGCATCAATAAAAAAGTTATATACTTTAAATGACAGAACAAAAGTTTATTCAGGGCATGGGCAAAGCACAACTATTGGGCACGAAAAACAGACTAATCCCTTTGTGAGGGGTATATAATGGAAAATAATCCTTGGGGGGAAATTTCTGGAATTCGTCCTGTGAAAATAATTAGAACTATGCTTAAAAATGGCAAAACAGAGAAAGAGGCAGAGGACTTTTTTAGGCTACAGCATAAGGTGAATGATGAAAAAACCAAGCTTTCGCTTGAAATTGCTAAGCTTGAAATGAATATTTTAAAAGAAATAAACGAAAATGATATTTGCATTTATATTGGCATACCTTTTTGCAAAACAAGGTGCCTTTATTGTTCGTTTGTTACTAATACGGCAAGTAGTAGTGCACACTTGATAAAGCCTTTTGTTAATGCACTTGTTAAGGAAATTCAGTATACCTCTGAAATAGTAAAAAAAATGGGTAGCAGAATTGTATCGCTTTACATTGGTGGAGGAACACCAACCACACTATCACCAGAGCAATTAACAAATATTATTTCGGAGTGTAGAAAGTGGTTTGATTTATCCGCTCTTAAAGAATTTACAGTAGAAGCTGGCAGACCAGATACAATAGACGAGGATAAGCTTTTAGCGCTAAAAAATTGTGGAGTGTCACGAATTAGTATAAACCCACAAACTATGAATGACAAAACCTTAATGCTTATTGGAAGGCAGCACAGTGCAAATGAAATTATCGATAGCTTTAATTTGGCAAGAAATTTGGGCTTTGATAACATAAATATGGATATAATAGCAGGTCTTCCAGGTGAGGGCTTAGACGATTTTATATATACCTTAAGCGAGGTTGAAAAGTTAAACCCAGAGAGCATAACTGTCCATACTATGAGCATTAAGCGTGGCTCTAAATTGCACGAAACCTTAGGCGATTATGCGCTAACAGATGGAAAAATTGTTGCAAGTATGGTAGATTATGCACTGGATTATATTTGTAAGCATAACAAAAAACCATATTATTTATACAGACAAAAAAATATTCTTGGCAACCTCGAAAACGTTGGTTATTCAAAAAGTGGCTATGAATGCTTGTATAACATAATGATAATGGAAGAAACATCAACGATTATTTCATTAGGCGCAGGTGGAGTTACAAAGACGGTTAACCCAAAAAATGATAGAATTGAACGCATTTTTAATGTTAAGGAAACATCTGAATATGTAAGTAGAATTGATGAAATGTGCAGGCGCAAGGATTCAATTACTGATTTTATATAGATTTTATTTTGAAAGGAATGTTTTTTATATGCCAGTAGTAGATATGTCAGTTGAAAAGTTAAAGGAATACCAAGGGATAACGCCTTGCCCAAAAGATTTTGAGGAATATTGGGATAGTGCACTTACTGAAATGAACGCTATTGATCCAAAGGTAGAGTTAATCCCATCAAAATTTACTACACCAAATGTAGAATGTTTTGATTTGTATTTTACAGGAGTTAAAAATGCTCGTGTTCACGCAAAATTTTTACGTCCTAAAAACATAACAAACCCAGTACCAGCACTGTTAAAATTCCACGGATATTCTGCAAATGCAGGTGATTGGTCAGGTCATTTAGCACAAGCAGGACAGGGCTTTTGCGTTGCGGCGCTTGATTGCCGTGGACAAGCAGGGTTGTCAGAGGATACTGGTGGCGTAATGGGAAATACTTTAAATGGTCATATAATTCGTGGACTTTTCGGAGAAGATCCACACGATTTGTTATTCAGACACATTTTTTTAGATACAGCACAGCTTGCTAAAATAGTAATGAGCTTTCCAGAGGTTGATGAAAAAAGAGTTGGCGCAATGGGCGGTTCGCAGGGTGGTGGGCTTACACTTGCTTGTGCTTCATTAGAGCCAAGAATTAGAAAAGCGGCATCAACATTTCCTTTTTTAAGTGATTATAGAAGAGTATGGGAAATGGATTTAGACGTTGCAGCTTATGACGAACTAAGAAAATATTTTAGAAGCTTTGACCCACAACATAAAAACGAAGACGAAATTTTCACAAAGCTTGGCTATATCGACATTCAAAACCTTACAAAACGCATTAAGGCAGAAGTGTTAATGGCAACAGGGCTTATGGACACAATTTGCCCACCATCAACACAATTTGCAGCGTATAATAAAATTACAGCACCTAAGCGAGTGGAATTTTTCCCAGACTTTGGACACGAGGGCTTACCAGGTTTTGATGACCAAGTTATGCAATTTATGCTTGAAATGTAATTATTTATTACTAATTTTTAAAATAGTGTTGACTTTATGCGGAAAATTTAGTATTCTATTATACATAATCTTAAAGTTTTCCGATGATTTTAAAGGAGCGATATTATGTTTTCTAAAGAAGTACTTGTATCCAATCAAGTTGGGCTTCACGCAAGGCCAGCAACATTCTTCATTCAAAAGGCAAATGAGTTCAAAGCAAGCATCTGGGTTGAAAAGGAAGAAAGAAGAGTTAACGCTAAAAGCTTGCTCGGAGTGCTTTCATTAGGAATTACTCGTGGTGTGAACATAACAATCCTCGCAGAGGGAATAGACGAGGAACAAGCGGTTGCGGCTCTTGTAGAGCTTATATCCACTAATTTTGCTGAATAATTTGTATTATTAAAGTAGTTCTGTCATTGTGCAGAGCTATTTTTTTTATATGGAGGTTTTTATGTTTAAAGAACAACTTAAAAATTTGCCAAAAAATCCTGGCGTTTATATAATGCGAAATTCTATTGATGAGGTTATATACGTTGGCAAGGCTAAAAACCTTAAAAACCGTGTGACACAATATTTTCAATCAAGCAAGAACCACGCTCCAAAGGTTTTGGCTATGGTTGCGAATATTTCTCGCTTTGAATATATAATAACAGGCACAGAATTTGAGGCATTAGTCCTTGAATGTAACCTTATAAAGCAATACAGACCAAAATATAATATCTTATTAAAAGACGATAAAAGCCACCCATATATAAAGGTTACATTGAACGAGGAATACCCAAGAATTATACTTGCGAGGAAGATAGAGCGTGATGGTGCAAGGTATTTTGGACCTTATCTTAGTGCGTTTGTTGTAAATGAAACTATTGATATAATTAAAAAAGTTTTTTATGTACGCTCTTGTAATCGAGTTTTACCTCGTGATATTGGGAAATCAAGACCTTGCTTAAATTTTCATATAAAACAATGCAGTGCGCCCTGCAATAATAAAATATCTCAAATAGAATATAAAAATGTATTTATAGATATTATTTCGTTTCTTGATGGTAAGCATAATGAAATTATAGATAAATTAACAATTCAAATGACCGAAGCATCAAAATCGCTTGAATTTGAGCGTGCGGCAAAAATTCGTGATAAAATTAATGCGATTAAAAAAATAACAGAAAAGCAAAGAGTTGTTTCAACAGCACAAGGTAATCAAGACATTATAGCATTTGCTGATGATAACAAAACAATTTGTATACAGGTGTTTTTTGTGCGCAATGGGAAAGTCGTTGGCAGAGAGCATTTTATTATTAAAAATGAACAGCAAGACAGCAAAAGCCAAATTATGACAAGTTTTGTAAAGCAGTATTATGGTATGGCAACATACGTTCCAAGCACAATAATTTTGCAACACGATATTGAGGATATGGAATTAGTTGAAAAGTGGCTTTCAGAAAAATGCGAGGCTAAAATTCAAATAACAGTTCCGCAAAAAGGCGAAAAGCTTAACATTGTTAAAATGGTAGAAAAAAATGCAATTGAAACTTTAAAGCTAAACGCTATGAAACATGATATTTCAAAACGAAAAATGGACGATTTAATGTTTGAGCTAAAAGAAACATTAGGACTAAAAAATGCACCAATGAGAATTGAAGCGTATGATATTTCAAATATTTCTGGAACTGACAGCGTTGGAGTTTGCGTTGTTTTTGAAAATGGTGTTCCTAAAAAGGGTGATTATAGAAAGTTTAATATTCGTTCAACCACAACGCCAGACGATTACGAAAGTATGAAAGAGGTTGTATATAGGCGAATTTCCAATGGAGTTAATGGTGAAAAAGGTTTCACACCACTTCCAGACCTAATTTTGCTTGATGGTGGCAAGGGGCACGTGTCGACTGTGCTCGAAGTTCTAAAATTCTTTAATCAAGATATACCACTATTTGGTGTGGTTAAAGATGATAAGCATAAAACTCGTGGTCTAACAACTGCTGCCCAAGAAATTGGCGTTAAGCGTACAAGCTCTGTATTTAAGTTTTTAACCAGAATACAAGACGAGGTTCACCGTTTTGCGATTACTGCGCATAGGAAAAAGCATAAAAAGACTACGATAGCATCAGAATTAGAAAATATAAATGGTGTTGGCGAAAAAAGGCGTTCCATTTTGCTAAAACATTTTAAGACAATAAAAGCAATTAAAAATGCAACAATCGAAGAATTGTCTTCCGTAAACGGAATTGACAGCAAAACTGCAAGCGCAATATTTGAATATTTCTCTCGTGATGTTTGACACTAATTGCAAAATGTGGTAAAATTTAATGAGAATATCTAACAAGGAGTATTTACAATGTTTATAATGGATTGTTTAGCGACAAATGAAAAAGGCAACCTAACCATAGGCGGTTTAGACGTTGCTGATTTAGCAAAAGAATATGGTACACCACTTTATATAATGGACGAAGACCAAATTCGCAAAAATTGCCGTACTTACAAGGACGCAATGGACAAGCACTATAACGGAAATGGCATAGTGCTATACGCAAGTAAGGCATTTTCGTGCAAGTATATTTGCAAAATTGCCAAGGAAGAAGGCTTAGGGCTTGATGTTGTTTCTGGAGGAGAACTATATACTGCATTAAGGGCAGATTTTCCTGCTGAAAGCATTTATTTCCACGGAAATAACAAAACATCAGACGAGCTTAAAATGGCAGTTGATAATAATATTGGAAGAATTGTTTGTGATAATATTTTCGAGGTTGATAGATTAAACGAGATAGCAAAAAATGCAGGCAAAACAGTTAATATTTCATTTAGAATTAAGCCTGGAATTGATGCACACACGCATGATTTTATTATGACTGGTCAAATTGATTCTAAATTTGGTGTTGCACTTGAAACTGGTGAGGCAGAAGAAATTGTTAAATATGCAAATTCCCTTTCAAACTTAAATGTTGTTGGTGTACATTGTCATATCGGTTCACAAATATTTGATATTGACCCATTTGTTTTAGCCGCTGAAAAAATGATGAATTTTATTAGCGATATTAAAGCTAAATATGGAATAGAGATAAAAGAGCTTAATTTAGGTGGTGGTTATGGTATTAAATATCTATCAAGCCACGACCCTATTGCCTATGATGAATACATAGCGAAAATTTCTTCTGTTGTTAAGGGCATTGCAAGTGAAAATAATTTAACACAACCAACAATAGTTATGGAGCCAGGGCGTTCTATAGTTGCACCAGCAGGGATAACAGTTTACTCGGTTGGCGCAGTTAAAGAAATACCACAAATTAGAACATACGTTTCAGTAGACGGTGGTATGGCAGATAACCCAAGATATATTATGTATGGCTCGGAATATGAGGCTGTTTTGGTAAGTAACCCAAAAGGCACACCAGAAAAAATTGTTACAATAGCAGGCAAATGCTGTGAATCTGGCGATATTTTAATAAAAGACATAAATTTGCCAACAATAAAAACAGATGATTTGATTGCTGTGCTTGCAACTGGTGCATACAATTATTCTATGGCAAGTAATTATAACCGAATTCCACGACCACCTGTTGTAATGGTTAGTGGTGGAATGTCCAAAATGGTAATTGCTCGTGAAACATACGAGGATATAATAAAAAATGACATTTGAAGGTGAATAAATGCTAAGAGGAATGGATCTGCAACAATTAATATTACTAATACCTGTTTTATTGTTTTCACTTACGATACATGAGCTTTCACACGGTTATGTAGCATTTTTACTTGGTGATAGAACAGCAAAAAATATGGGCAGGCTAACGCTTAACCCAATTGCACACATTGATTGGATAGGCTTTTTAATGCTTATGACGGTTGGTTTTGGTTGGGCAAAGCCAGTTCCAGTTGATATGCGATATTTTGAAAATCCAAAGCGTGGTATGGCACTAACTGCACTTGCAGGGCCTGTTTCTAACATAATTATGGCATTTATTAGTGCAATTATATTTGCATTTGTAAGTACAAAATTAGGTGAAAATCTTAACGATTATGTAAAGCTATTTTTGATTTTAATGATTCAGTATAATTGTGTACTTGCAATGTTTAATTTTATACCAATTCCACCACTTGATGGCTCTAAAATTCTCGGTGCTTTTTTGCCAAACAGAGCATATTTTACACTTATGATGTATGAGCAATATGGTATGATTGTTCTGATAATTCTATTATATACAAATATTTTAAACCCAATACTTAGCACGGGAATTAGTAATCTTACAACTGCAATATTTAGTATTATTAAACTAATACCTATGTAGAGAGGTAAACAAATGAAACAAATTTCGTTTAAGCTACAAGTTTTCGAGGGGCCTCTTGACCTGCTTTTGCACCTTATAAACAAAAACAAGGTAAATATTTACGACATACCAATTTCCGAAATAACGGAGCAATATATTTATTATATTTCAGAAATGGAAACGTTTGATATTGAGGTGTCCAGTGAATTCCTTGTGCTTGCGGCAAATTTATTATACATTAAATCAAAAATGCTACTTCCTAAATATGACGAAACGGAAGAACAGGAGGACCCTCGTTTAGAGCTTGCACAAAGGCTTATTGAATATAAACAATTTAAACAAGCTTCGCAATATCTGACCGAGCGTGAATTTGCAGGGTGTCATACCTTTTACAAAATTCGTGATTATATCGAGCCACGCTTGATTGACGAGAGCCTTACAGACATTGGCACAGGTCATTTATCCTTGGCTATGATGCAAATATATCAGAAATTTCAAAATAGAAAGCCACCAACAGCAAGGAATTTTACTGGCATTGTTGGCAGAGAAATAATTACAGTATTTTCAAAGGTTAAATTTCTTATTTCAAGCCTTAAAACATTTCGCAAGATTAAATTTATCGATATATTCAAAGATGTTAAATCTCGTGATGAAGCAGTTGCATCATTTTTAGCAGTTTTGGAGCTTATGAAAATGAACAGAGTTAAAATTACTGATAATAAAGGTAGTGTAGAGCTTAGTTATGTTAACAAGAAAGGGATGAAGGTGAGCGTTGGAGATACAGAGGATTGAGGCAATAATTGAAGCAGTGCTTTTTGCATCTGGTGACGCTATATCAGTTGAAAGGTTATGCGAAATTGCAGAGGTAGATAGAGATACAATGCAGTCCATAATTTTCAGATTATCCGATGCATACAACTACCAAAAGCGAGGAATTCGCATAGTCCAAATTGGTGATAAATACCAAATGGCAACTCGTGGCGAATTTGCCGAGTATGTTCAAAAAATTATAGAGCCACGAAAGCGAAACCCAATTTCAAAAGCAACGCTTGAAGTTTTAGCAATAATTGCATATAAACAACCAGTAACACGTTCAACCTGTGAGCATATTCGTGGTGTTAACTCTGATAATTCGTTTAGTCGCCTTTTAGAGCTTGGGCTTATCGAGGAAACAGGGCGTTTAGATGCACCAGGCAGGCCTGCCTTATTTGCAACTACTGATGAATTTTTGCGTAATTTTGCAATAACTTCTGTTAAAGAGCTTCCAGCTCTTGATGAATTTATTATAGAGGAAATAGTAAATATGTCAGATATAGATAAATAATAATTTTTGGGGTGATTGTATGTATTGGTTTATAACGATATTTTCAATATTAATTTTAATACCAGTAATTGCTCTAATGGTTTCTTGGCGTGTTATTTTATCTTATAAAAATAGTAATTTTATAGTTAAAATAGGTGGAAATAATTTTCAATTTACAGTATTTTCTTCTAATAAAATTAAAAAAGGTAAAAAGGAAAAATACATAAAAATACCAAAAACATCTTTTGATACGGTTAAACAAAAGGGTTTAATATTTAAAAAATTATTTAAAAAAGAAAAATATGAAATAATATCTATTTTAAAAGCATTTGGTCAAAAGTTTGATATTATTAACCTTAATATAGCAATTAATTTTGGGTTTGGCGATGCAGCAATTACAGGGATTGCCAATGGTTTTATATGGAATGGAGTAAACTCAATTGTTTCTTTTTTAATGAAACATATTGATATTGAAGATAAAACTAATATTGCAATTTATCCAAATTACATTGAAAGTTGTTTTGAAGCAAGCTTTGAATTTGTTTTTAATGTTAGACTAATTAGTTTTCTGGGCATAATTTTAAGGTTAAGAGATTTCTATAAACGCAACAAAAACGAATTTAATAAAATAAAGGAGATTGATAACAATGGCTGAAAATGGACTTGAAAGCTTACTTTCTACATCTATGCAAGGTCTTCGTGATATGGTTGATGTTAACACAATTATTGGTGACCCAATTGAAACTAAAGATGGCACAACGATAATACCAATATCAAAGGTTTCGTTTGGCTTTGGTATGGGTGGCTTTGAACAAGATGCAATCGAAAAGAATAATGTCGTTTCTGGTGGAAGTGGTGGCGGTGTTTCCATACAGCCTGTTGGTTTTTTAGTTATAAACGAGGGTAGTGTAAAAATGCTTAATATCGATTCTTCAACAACTATGGACAAGGTTTTAGACACGCTTCCAGAATTAATTAAAAGCGTAAGCTCATTATTTGGTAAAAATAAAGACTAATAGGAAAATCTGCCTCATATCTTTATAATGAGGTGATTTTTTTGTATAACAAGATTTTGATTTTAGTGATATTTCTATGTTTTATTTTTGTGCAAATTTCGTTTGCATTATCAGCGCAAAGTGCAATTTTAATTGATGGACACACGGGCAAGGTGCTTTTAGAACATAATTCATACCAAAAGCGTGGAATGGCAAGCACAACAAAAATTATGACAGCTCTTGTAGCAATTGAAAGTGGTAAATTAGATGATATTGTTACGGTTTCAAGCACAGCAGCCTGTGTAGAGGGCTCATCAATGTGGCTTAAAAGCGGAGAAAAAATATCTGTTGAAAGTTTGCTTTATGGCTTAATGCTTAATTCTGGAAATGATGCGGCAACTGCCTTAGCAGAGTATGTTGGTGGAGATATTCCACATTTTGCACAAATGATGACAAATAAAGCAAAGGCATTAGGGCTTGAAAACACTTGTTTTGCAAACCCACATGGGCTTGATAACGAAAACCATTACACCACAGCGTACGACCTTGCGCAAATCACAAGGTATGCCCTTTCTAATAAAAAGTTTGCCGAAATAGTATCAACCAAAACGAAAAAGGTTGAGTGGGCAGACAATGAATGGGATAGATCATTGCGTAATCATAATAAGATGCTTACGATGTATCAAGGTGCAGATGGCGTAAAAACAGGGTTTACAAAAAAATGTGGTAGATGCCTTGTATCCTCTGCGACGAGGGATAATTTACAATTGATTGCAGTAACCTTAAATGCGCCAAATGATTGGCAAGACCATAGTGAAATGCTTGACTTTGGGTTTTCAAAATATAAATACAAAAAGGTAATAAACAAGGGTGATTATATGAAAACCCTGCCAGTTTTAAATGGTGTTTCCGATAGCATATCGCTATATGCAAGCGCTGATGTGGAATTAGCAATAACAGATAAAGAAGAAAACAGCATAAAAACTGTTTATAATATACCTGAAAATGTAACAGCGCCAATTGAAATAGACCAAAAAATTGGCAGTGCAGACGTTTTTTTAAACGATAAATTAGTAGCAAAGGTTGATTTATTCTGTGATAGCACAGTTTCGATAAATGTTCAAAGTAATTTTTGGACAAAGCTTAATTATTTAATTTTAAATTTATTAAGTAGTTTTGCAAATAACATCTAACGGAGGAAAAAGAATTGGATAATATAAGATTGCAAAAATTTCTTGCTGATTGCGGGGTAGCTTCAAGGCGCAAGGCAGAGGAAATAATAGAGGCAGGCAGGGTTACTGTTAACAATGAAAAAATTACACAGCTTGGCACAAAGGTTAGTGACCATGATGTTGTAATGGTGGACGGCAAAAAGGTTAAGCCTGTTTTTAAAAAGATATATATACTTCTTAACAAACCAGTAGGATATTTGACAACAGTAACTGATGACCGTGGCAGAAATACTGTTATGGATTTGATTAAAACCGAAATACACGAGCGTGTTTTCCCTGTTGGTAGGCTTGATTATGACACCGAGGGACTACTATTGCTTACGAATGATGGTGACATTACCTATGCGCTTACACACCCAAAGCATGAGGTTACCAAGACATACGTTGTTGCTTTAAACGAAGTTCCAACGCCTATAATGGTGGACAAGCTAAGAAAAGGCGTTAAGGTTGATAATAAGAAAACAATGCCGTCAGACGTTGATTGGCTTAAAGACAATATTCTAAAAATAACAATTCACGAGGGCAGAAACAGGCAGGTTAGGAAGATGATAGAGGCAGTTGGCTATGAGGTTGTCGAGCTTAAAAGAGTTTCAATCGGCAACATTTTGCTTGGCAACATTCCACTTGGTAGGTGGCGACACTTAACAAAATCTGAGATTGATTATTTAAGAGGTGTTTAAATGATTGAAATTCATAAAGTAGATTCACCAGAAAATATGTTGATTATGAATATGATGGATAAAAACGAGCTACTTTGCGAGGCAGTTGCAGAATTAAATGAAAATTTCGCAACGCTAATTAGTATAGACGAACACTTGCCTAATTTATCCTATGATATGGGCAAGGCTATTTTAAATGCAATTGATTTAAAGGGCATAAGGAAAGTAGAATGTAGCAATGAAAATTTGCATAATACTTTAAAAAAATTAGGCTTTGAAAGAGCTAATAGGGAGTATTTCTTAGATTTAACTGATTATTTTAGCAACGGTTGCAAAAAAAATGAAAAATTTTAATTTAACTATTGCAGAAGTATGGAAATTATAGTAAGATAGATTTAATATTTAAAAATTGGCAAGCGGTGCAAAGTAGGCACTTTGCTTCATTTTCGGGGTGAAAACAAATGTATAAAAATTCTGACTTATTAGAAAGAATTGATAAATCGTATTCAAAATTTAGCAAAGGGCAAAAAAAGATTGCAGATTTCATAGTTAATAATTATGATAAAGCCGCTTTTATGACCGCTGCACGCCTTAGCGAGATTATAAATGTTAGTTGCTCTACCGTTGTGCGTTTTGCTGTTGAGGTTGGTTATGACGGTTACCCAATGCTACAAAAAGCATTGCAAGAGATTGTGCGCACAAAATTAACCTCGGTGCAGAGAATGGAAGTTACAACAACTCGAATGGGCGACCAAGATATACTTTCAACTATTCTAAATTTGGATATTCTAAATATTAAGCATACACTCGAAGGCATTGACAAAAAAGTATTTGAGGATACAGTTGAAACAATTTTAAATGCAAATAAAATATATATATTAGGGGTAAGAAGCTCGTCTTCGCTTGCAACGTTTTTAGGCTTTTACTTAAACCTAATATTCGATAATGTACGACTTATTCATACAACGAGTGCCAGCGAAATTTTCGAGCAAATACTTAGAATAACAAGCGAAGATGTTGTTATAGGAATTAGCTTCCCGCGATATTCAGCAAGGACTATTAAAGCAATTCAGTATGCACAAAATCAATCTGCAAAGGTAATTGCCATAACAGATAGTGAAACCTCACCATTAAACACATATTCCACTCATACCTTAATTGCAAGGAGTGATATTGCATCATTTGTTGATTCACTTGTTGCGCCACTAAGCGTAATAAATGCGCTTGTTGCTGCACTTGGAATGAGGAAAAAAGCAGATATTTCAAAAACATTCCAACAGCTTGAAACAATATGGGACGAGTATGAGGTCTATGAAAAGGTGAATAGTGATGAAATGTGATGTTGTAGTTATAGGTGGTGGCCCTGCTGGACTAATTGCGGCTGCAAGAGCAGGACTAAGAGGAAGAGAAGTAATTTTAATCGAAAAAAATTCAGTTATTGCAAAGAAATTAAGAATAACAGGCAAAGGCAGGTGTAATATAACAAATACTGCTGATGTTCAAGATTTGATTGCAAGTGTGCAAACAAACGGAAATTTTCTATATAGTGCATTTTACAGTTTTACAAATGATGATGTGGTTAGTTTATTTCATTCCCTTGGCGTTAATACAAAGGAAGAGCGTGGTGGCAGGGTTTTCCCCGAATCTGACAGCGCAAAAGACGTTGCAGAGGCACTTGTTAGGTATGCAAAAAATAGCGGTGTTAAAATTATAAATTCAACTGTTAAAAATATACTTGCAAAAGATAATTTAGTTAGCGGTGTTTTGATGAATGATAACCAAAAAATCGAGGCTGATAGCGTTATAATTGCAACTGGTGGTATTTCATACCCGTTAACTGGTTCAACTGGTGACGGCTATAAATTCGCTAAGAAGCTTGGTCATTCTATAATTGTGCCTAAACCTTCATTAGTTCCGCTTACTACCTATGAACAATGGGCGCTTGATTTACAAGGTTTGTCACTTAAAAATATTCAAATTAAAATTAATAATAGCAATAATAAATGCGTTTACAATGATTTTGGAGAAATGCTGTTCACACATTTTGGCGTTTCGGGCCCTGTTATACTAAGCGCAAGTGCACATCTTAAAAATATTGCAGACGAAAAATATACTTTATTTATAGATTTAAAGCCTGCATTATCAATCGAACAGCTTGATAAAAGAATTCAGCGTGATTTTGATGAATTTATAAATAAAAACTTTTCAAATGCTTTAGATAGCCTCCTGCCACAAAAGCTAATTCCAGTAATTATTGAGCTATCTGGCATATCGCCATTCACTAAAATTCATCAAATAACAAAAGAGCAGCGCTTAAATCTTGTTAATATACTTAAAAGCCTTAAGCTAACGATAACCGGCACACGCTCAATTGATGAAGCAATAATAACCTCTGGTGGAATTGCAACTAACGAAATAAACCCATCAACAATGGAGTCAAAGCTTGTGGGTGGTTTATACTTTGCAGGTGAGGTAATAGACGTTGATGCATATACTGGTGGCTTTAATTTGCAAATCGCTTTTAGCACAGGATATTTAGCAGGGGAAAATGCTTAGTATTATTACCTTTAACTTTGCATAAAATATCATTGTGGGGTGATAATATGCGAATTGTCAAATTGAATTTAAGTAATATATTTAATTCATTATTGTTTGTATTTATTACAATAATGCTAATATCTCAGCTTGCGCTTACAACACCAAATGCAAGAGTGCTGCTTACCACTATTGATAAAGATGAAGATGTTAGCGTTTCTTCAAACCAAGATAGCATTAGATTAGGTGAAATAACGCTAAGATTAAATGGTATTCACCCGAGCGATGATATTAAAATTTTGCAAAATGGTGAGCCTATTGCGGTTTTTTACGATAAAGAAATTAAAATAACAGTTGCAGATAATTCTGTAATCGAAATAGACGGAAGCAAAATAAAGCAAGAATTTTATATAGATATTCTAAATATTTCAAATAATATTAAGTTTGAAAATGTTTCACAAATAAAAGTAAACTCAAATATTGCAATGGTTGGAAGAATTTTTGTAAAATAACTATTGTCGAACTGTATAGTTTTGTGTATAATAGTATGAGTAATTTTGTTATGAATAAAAAAATAGTGGGTGAACTAATGAAAAATGTAACAATAGCAATAGATGGCCCTGCTGGTGCAGGTAAAAGCACAATTTCTAAGATAATTGCAAATGAGCTCGGGTTCATTTACATAGATACTGGCGCTATGTATCGTGCTGTTGGTTTAAAGGCAATTAGGAATAATTTAAATACAAGCAAGGATATACAGGAAATAATTGATATGATAAAAGACATTAGTGTTGAAATTAAACACGGTCAACATAGTCAATTAATTTTTCTCGATGGTGAGGATGTAACCTCACAAATTAGAACCCCAGAGGTTTCAATTGCAGCTTCAGATGTTTCTGCAATTCCTGCTGTTAGAATTAAATTGGTAGACCTTCAGCGAAAATTAGCTGAAAATGATGATGTTGTTATGGACGGTAGAGATATTGGTAGCAATGTTCTTCCAAATGCGAATATCAAAATTTACCTTACAGCAACTTCTGATGATAGGGCAAAAAGAAGATACGATGAGTTAATCGAAAAAGGTACTCCTTGTGACTTTGATACCGTTAAGGCAGATATGGAGTATAGGGATGCAAATGATTCCAATCGTGCATTTGCACCTCTTATGGTTGCCGATGGTGCAATTGTTGTTGATACAAGTGGAAACTCGCTTGAGGAATCAATTGAACTACTTCTTATAACAATTAAGGAGCGATTAAATTGATTTTTAAATTTTTATATTCAATTATACAGCCAATTTTACGTGTTTTTTACAGATCACTATTTTTCGTAAGAATTTCAGGAAGAGAAAACGTACCAAAAACAGGTGGTTTTGTATTATCTGCAAACCATAAAAGTGCTTTTGACCCACCACTACTTGGCTCATTTCTTCCACGAAGAATGCAATATTTAGCAAAGCAAGAATTATTCAAATATAAATTTAGCAACTGGTTTTTAAGGGGCATAGGTGCAGTTCCTATATCAAGGGGTGGCTCGGACATTGCAACCTTAAAAACAATAATATCTCTGCTAAAAAATAATGGTATTATTACTGTTTTTCCACAAGGCACACGCAAAAACAAGGATATTAATGAGGTTAAATCTGGCGCTGTTTTGTTTGCAATAAAGTCGCAAGTGCCAATAGTTCCTGCGGCAATAATTGGTGATTATAAATTATTCGGTGGCTTAAAGGTTTATTATGGTGAGCCGATATACTACACGGAATATTATAATCAAAAGGTTTCACAAGAAACTCTGCATAACCTTAGCGTAGATTTAATGAAGCATATATTAGTTTTGGCGGGTGAGAGTTAATTGGAAATTATATTAGCTAAAAGCGCTGGTTTTTGCTTTGGCGTAAAACGTGCAATAGATATTGCCACCGATGTCGCCAAAAATTCTTCAATGGATATATACACTCTTGGGCCATTAATTCATAATGACCAAGTTGTAAACAATTTAAAAGAAATTGGAGTAAATGAGATAAACGAAATCTTTAGTATCCCACAAAATTCAGAAGTAATTATAAGAACACATGGTGTTTCTCGTAAAACTTATGATGAACTTAGAAATAGAAACATTGAATATATTGATGCTACCTGTCCTTTTGTTAAAAAAATACACAGAATTGTGTATGAATATTATAACAAGGGATATAAAATAATAATTGTTGGTGATACAGAGCACCCAGAGGTAATGGGCATTAATGGTTGGTGTATGGATTCTGCCATTATTGTTAATTCACCAGAGCAATTTTCTGAAATTCCCCTTACTAATGAGGTTTGTTTGGTAGCTCAAACAACATTTTCATTAGAAATGTGGGAAAAAATTAAAAAAATCGCAAAAAATTCTTGCAAAGAGGTACTAATATTTGATACAATATGTAGTGCAACAGAAGAACGCCAAAACGAGGCAAAAATAATTGCTTCAAAAGTTGAGGCTATGCTTGTAATTGGTGGGCGACATAGTTCAAACACAAAAAAACTTGTTGATATTTGCAGGGCGGTTTGCCCAGAAACTTATCATATTGAAACATTATCTGAACTGCCACCAGCAGTTTTGCATAAATGCATTATAGGTGTTACGGCTGGTGCCTCTACGCCTGAATGGATAATTAAGGAGGTCATAGGTAATATGTCAGAAGAAAAAATAATTGAAAACACAAACGAATTAAGCTTTGCAGAGGAACTTGAAAAATCAATGGTAACCCTAAAGACAGGGGATATAGTGAAAGGTACAGTTATCGGCATAACAGCCACCGAAGTATATGTTAACCTCGGCGCAAAAGCAGACGGTGTTATACCTGTCGGTGAGCTTTCAGACGACCCTGCTGTTTTGCCAGAAGATATAGTTAAAGTTGGCGCTGAAATTGATGTTTTCATTGTTCGTGTTAACGATGTTGAAGGCACAGTTTTACTATCAAAGAAAAAAATCGATTCAATAGCTGGCTGGAAGAAAATCGAGGGTGCTCTTGAATCCCAAGAAATTCTTGAAGGTAAGGTTGTAGAAGCAGTCAATGGTGGACTTATTGTTCTTTCTCACGGAGTTCGTGTTTTTGTTCCTGCTTCACAGGCAAGTGCAAAATTCGTTCAAGATTTAAGCGTTCTTGTTGGTAATGATGTATCATTTAGAATTATCGACCTTAACCCACGCAAACGAAAAATTGTTGGCTCAATTAAATCTGTTGCATCAGAGGTTCAAAAGCAAAACTTAGAAGCTTTCTGGTCAACCGCAGAAATTGGCAAAGAATATGATGGTGTAGTTAAATCTCTTACAGATTTTGGCGCATTTGTTGACATCGGAGGAGTTGATGGCTTGGTACATATATCCGAGTTATCGTGGAGTAGAATTAAACACCCTTCAGAAGTTTTAAAAGTTGGCGACACTTTAAAGGTTAATGTTATTGGTTTAGATAAAGAAAAGAACAAGATTTCTTTAGGATATCGCAAACAGATTGATAATCCTTGGAATATTGCAAAGGAAACTCTTCACGTTAATGATGTTGTAACTGTTAAAATTGTTCGCCTTGTTCCATTTGGCGCTTTCGCAGAAATTCTACCATCAGTTGATGGACTTATCCATATTTCTCAAATTTCTACCGAAAGAATAGAAAAACCTGCAAGTGTTCTTTCAATAGGACAAGAGGTTCAGGCTAAGATTACTGAACTGGATTTAGAAAAACAAAAAATAAGCCTAAGTATTCGTGCGCTTATGGAAGATACAGTTGTAGAAGAGGTTGCACCTGCTACCGAAGAAACAACAGAAGCAACAGCAGAATAATTTAAAAATTATAGCATAATTTATTAAAGCACCCTAATAGGTGCTTTAATTTTAGATAGGGGTGTAATGTTTATGAACACAAAACTGGAATTATTTAAGCAGAGTGTTTGTGGAAAATCAGTAGGGGTTGTAGGAATTGGGATTAGCAATACCCCACTAATTAAAATGCTTGTTAAAATGGGTGCAAAGGTTACTGCTCGTGATAAAAAGTCATCAGACAAATTAGGCAGTATTGTATCCGAGCTTCACAATATTGGTGTTAAAACTGTGCTTGGTGAGGAGTATTTATTAAATATTACAGAGGATATTATATTTAAAACGCCAGGTATGCGAATTGACACACCTGAACTTTTGCAGGCAAAAAGCAGAGGTGCACTTATAACCTCTGAAATGGAGGTTTTTTTCGATGTTTGCCCTGCTAAAATTATTGCTGTAACAGGAAGTGATGGCAAAACTACAACCACAACACTTATTTATAAAATGTTAAGCGAGCAAGGCTATAAATGTTGGCTCGGTGGAAATATTGGAACTCCACTTTTAAGTGACGTAGAAAATATATCTGTAACCGATAAAGTCATTTTAGAGCTTAGCAGTTTTCAGCTTCATTCTATGAAATCAAGCCCTAATATTGCAGTTATTACTAACCTTTCGCCTAACCACTTAGATGTTCATAAATCAATGGAAGAATATATTAATGCAAAAGAAAATATTTTTGCATATCAAGATAAAAACGACAAATTAATTTTAAATTATGATAACGAAATTACTCGTGAGCTTTGCAAAAAATCAAATGCACCAGTTACTATGTTTAGCAGAAATAGTGATATAAAAACTGGTGTTTATATTAGCAATGATATAATTTGTGTTAATGATGACGAAAACGAAATTGAAGTGCTAAATACAGACGATATTTTGCTTCCTGGTGTTCATAATATTGAAAATTATATGGCGGCGATTGCTGCTGTTTGGGGGCTTGTGGAAATAAAGTCCATTCAAACTGTTGCTAAAAATTTTGGCGGCGTTGAGCATAGAATTGAATTTGTTAGGGAAATTAAAGGTATAAAATATTACAACGATTCAATTGCAAGCAGTCCAACTCGTGCAAGGGCAGGGCTGTATTCCTTTGATAAAAAAGTAATTATGATAGCAGGTGGGTATGATAAAAACATTCCATTTGACGATTTAGGAAATGATATTGTAAAGCGTGTAAAACTGCTTGTGCTAATGGGAAAAACAATGCCAAAAATTAAGACAGCAGTTGAAAATGCAGATGGTTATAGCGAAAATAACCCTCCAATAATAACTGCTGATTCGCTTAAAGACGCAGTAATTAAGTCAACAAGCCTTGCAGAAAGTGGCGATATTATAATTCTTTCGCCTGCTTGTGCAAGCTTTGATATGTTCAAAAATTTTGAAGAGCGTGGCAACCTATTCAAACAAATTGTTATGGAGTTGTGACTATGAATAAGCTTTTTGAATTATGCAAAAAAGAGGGTATTTCAGGCTTTGAATTTGAAATTGGCAAATATGTTAGGTCACTTTTTGCAGAGCATTGTGATGAAACAGAAATTGATGCCTTAGGAAATGTTATTGGCATTTTAAACAAGGGCAAAAACCATAAAATTATGCTTGAAGCACACCTTGATGAAATTGGATTGATGGTTAAAAACATTGATGATAATGGGTTTATTAGCTTTGTAGAAATTGGTGGAGTGGATGCTGCAATATTGCCATCTTTAGAGGTGTATATTCACGGAAAAGAGCGAATATTTGGTGTTATTGGTGCAAAACCACCACATTTGCAGGAAAAAGATGAATCTGAAAAAATATATAAAATAGATAATTTATTCATTGATACAGGCTATAATGCTGATGAAATTAAAGCTTTAATAAATATTGGTGATGCAATTACCTTTTCTGCTAAATCTACACAGCTTATGGGTGGCAAAATTGCCACTAAATCGATTGATAACCGTATGGGCGTGTATGTTTTAGTTGAATGTCTAAAACGCCTTAAAAATCAAACTATCAATTCCGAGGTTGTAGCGCTTGCTTCTGTACAAGAGGAAGTAGGTTGCAGAGGTGCAAAGGTTGGTGCATATAAAATTGAGCCAGATTGTGCAATTGTTATTGATGTTACACATGGGGTTAGCCCATATACAACATCAAATGAAGGTTTTGAGCTTGGTAGTGGTGTTGCTATTGCAGTAGGGCCAAACCTGCACCCTGATTTAACTCAAAAAATGATTGATGTTGCAGAAAATAATAATATCCCATATACAATCGAGGTTTGCGCAGGTCATTCTGGCACAGATGCGTGGCAAATACAGATTTCAAAAAAAGGTATTAATTGTATTTTAGTATCTACACCACTTCGATATATGCATACTTCGGTTGAAACTGTCCAAATGAGTGATATTGATGCAGTTATAAACACAATTTGCACATTTATAGAAGGAGGGGGAGTATGTTAGAAAAACTTACAAACGCCTTTGGTGTGTCTGGTGCAGAAAATGATGTTAGAGAAATAATCAAAAACGAAATGTCAAAAATATGTGATACAGTTGAAACGGACTCTATGGGCAATTTAATTTGCTTCAAAAAAGGTTCTCGGGGTTACCATAATAGTATTATGTTAACTTCACATATGGACGAGGTCGGTTTTATTGTAAATGGAATAACAAAAGAGGGTTATTTAAGGTTTAAAACAGTTGGTGGAATTGATGCAAGGGTAATAATTTCAAAACGAGTTATTGTTGGCAGAAATAGAATAAGCGGTGTTATTGGCGCAAAACCAACCCATTTACAAGACGGTAAGGGTGGAAATGCTACAAAGGTTAAGGATTTGCTTATAGATATTGGTGCTAATGATGAAAACGATGCTAAGACGAAAGTAAAAATTGGCGACTATATTTGCTTTGATAGTGAGTATATGGAATTTGGCAATAATTTAATAAAAGCAAAGGCATTGGACGATAGAATTGGCTGTAATATTTTAATGCAACTTGCCAAGGAAAGATATGCAAATGATGTTTATTATGTATTCACAGTTCAAGAGGAAGTAGGCTGTCGTGGTGCAACTATTGTAGCGTATTCTGTTAAGCCTGATATTGCAATAGTTGTTGAGGGTACAACCTGTTCAGACGTACCATTGACCGACGACCACAGCTTTTCCACGAAACTTCGAGGTGGGGCGGCACTTTCTATACTCGATAGTGGCTCATATTCTGATAAAGATTTAGTACAAACATTATATAATACAGCAAAAAATAATAATATCAACGTCCAGTATAAACAAACAACATTAGGTGGAAATGATGCTTCAAGCATTCATCTAAGTAGAGAAGGAATTAGGACCGCTGTTATTTCTGTTCCATGCAGATATATACACTCGCCATCATCAGTTGCTTGCAAGGACGACATAAATTCCTGTTATAATATTTTAAATAAATTTTTGAAGGAAGCGGAGGGAGAAGTATGGAACTCTTAAAAAAACTTACCAATGTAATAGCTCCGTCTGGAAACGAAAAGCCAGTAAGGGACATAATAATTGATGAAGTAAAACAGTATGCAGACGCAATAACGGTGGACACATTAGGTAATTTAATTGTACGAAAAAAAGGAAATGGCAAAAAAATAATGCTATCTAGCCATATGGATGAGGTCGGAATTATAGCAACTGTGATTGATGATAAAGGTTTTATAAGATTTTCAAACATAGGTGCTGTAAATAAAAAAGCTTTACAGTATAGTAAGGTGAAATTCGCAAATGACATAGTTGGAATTGTTGTTGATGAACCTATCGAAAGCACTGATAAATCTACAAATTTCAACAAAATGTATGTTGATACAATTTGCGACTGTAAAGTTAATTCACTTAACACAATTTCTATTGGTGATATTGCAACTTTTGCTCCAAATTTCGATATTTCAGGCGATTTAATATCATCTAAAGCACTTGATAATAGGGCAGGTTGTTATGTTTTAATAGAAACTTTAAAAGCAATTTCAAAAACAGAAAATGATTTATATTTTGTTTTTACAGTTCAAGAGGAGCTTGGTCTTCGTGGTGCAAAAACTTCAACATTTACACTGCAACCCGATTATGCAATTGTTGTGGACACTACTCCTTGTGATGATGTTCCAAGCGGTGGAAAGTCTTCATTAAAGTTAGGAAATGGCCCTGCAATAAAAATAAAAGATGGTTCAATAATGTGCCACCCATTTATTAAGAATTTACTATTAAATAAAGCAGAAAGCCTTAAAATTAAGCCTCAATATGAGGTATTAGATAAAGGCAATACCGATGCTGGTGCAATTCACACAACAGGTGTTGGCGTTATAACTGGGGCAATTTCCATACCACTTAGGTATAATCATACTGCCTGCGAAATGGCAAGTAAAACCGATATTGAAAATTCCATTAAAATTCTAACAAAAGTATGTGAGGATTTATTAGTATGAGGAGTTTATTACAAACCAAGTTTAATATTTCGACTGAAATTATTGATTTTTCAGAAAAAATATTAACAAAAATTCAACCAAAAATTGATGATATAAAAAATATAACAAAATATAATCAGTTAAATGTGTTGTCAGCTTTCCAAAATAATCGTGTTAGCGATACTCATTTTGGCACGACTACTGGCTATGGGTATGACGATGCAGGCAGAGAAGTTATCGATAGCATATACGCAGAGGTTTTCGGAAGTGAGGATGCACTTGTTAGACATAATATTATTAGTGGCACTCATGCTATTTCACTGTGCCTTTTTGGTGTTTTACGCCCAGGTGATACCGTCGTTTCTGTCACTGGAAAGCCATACGATACTCTCGAAGAGGTTATTGGAATAAGGGGTGAGGGTTGTGGCTCACTAAAAGATTTTGGAATAAATTATAAACAGGTTGATTTAATTGACGGAATGGTTGACCATAACCAAATTATGTTAACAATTGATGAAAATACTAAAGCAATTATGATACAAAAATCAAAAGGATATGATTTTAGACCATCACTTACAAATATTCAAATAGGTGAAATTATTGCAGAAGTTAAAAAAATTAACCCTAATATAATTTGCATAGTAGATAATTGCTATGGAGAATTTGTTGAAAATGACGAGCCTTCTAATTATGGAGCAGATTTAGTTGCAGGCTCTCTAATAAAAAACCCAGGTGGTGGGCTTGCTCCAACAGGTGGCTATATTGTCGGTAAAAAAAGTTTGATAGAGCTTGTAGCTTATAAGCTAAATTCTGTTGGTCTTGGCAAGCACGTTGGTGCAACGCTTGGGTTTAACAGGCAAATACTGCAAGGGTTATTTATGGCACCACATACTGTTGGTGAAAGTATGATTACAGCGTTATTTTGTGGTGCAATATTTGAAAGCTTAGGCTTTGAAGTGTCACCTAAATTAGATGAATATAGAAGTGATATAATTCAAGCTATAAAATTCGGAACAGAGGATGGTGTAATTAAATTTTGCCAAGGCATTCAAAAAGGTGCACCAATTGACAGCTTTGTTATGCCATATCCATGGGATATGCCCGGCTATAACCATAAGGTTATAATGGCAGCAGGTGCTTTTACGCAAGGTGCATCAATCGAACTCTCTGCCGATGCGCCAATAAAAGAGCCTTACATAGCGTATATGCAAGGCGGTTTAACTTTTGATAGTGCGTATGTTGGAATATTACTCTCTATGCAAAATTTATTAGATAATAAAATTATACAACTTTAAATAAGTGAGGTGTGAATATGTCAAACAATGAATGTGTGCTTTATGATCGTGAATGCATTGACTGTGGTGAATGTGATATTTGCGACCTTGATAAAAACAAAATATGTGATAACTGTGCGAAATGTATTGATATTGATTGCGATTTCAAAAAAATTGAAATTGAAAAAATCGTTGATATCGAAGATTAATTTTTAGTTTTCACATTTGAAAGAGGATTGTTGTTTATTGCACTGCGAAGTTGCTCGTTGTCGATATGAGTGTAAATTTCCGTAGTCGATAAATTTGCATGCCCTAAAATCTCTTGCAAGGCACGTATATCAACATTTCCATGCTTATACATAAGCGTTGCCGCTGTATGCCTAAGTTTATGTGTTGAATATTTTTTTACATCCAGCCCAGCAATTTCTAAGTATTTTTTAACCATAAGCTGAATGCCACGGGGGCCAATTCTTGCTCTGTTCTTATTTAGAAACAGAGCTTCTCTGTCTTTTACAGCATCTTTTTTTCTAATTTCTAAATAGCTATAAATCGCTGAAATACAGGCATCATTTAGGTATATGGTGCGTTCCTTGTTACCTTTTCCTATAACTGTTAGTGTATCCTTACGAATATCCTTAATATTTATACTAATAAGCTCGGAAACACGAAGCCCACAGTTGAGAAGTAGCGTTAAAATGCAGTAATCACGCTTATTGTCAGTATCTGCGGCATCTAATAACGCTAAACTACCGTCTAATTCCAGGTATTTTGGCAGCCTTTTACCGATTGTTGGGGAATCAAGCTCCTTAGTAGGGTTATTTTGAACAACATTTGCCTTAGTTGTAAGGTATTTATAAAATGATTTTAGGCTTGAAACCTTGCGTGCACGAGAGGAAGCAGAATTGCCACGATTACGGTTAACATAAGCCATATATTCATATAAATCACTAAGTGTAACCTTTGCAAGCATTTCAACCGAAATATCGTCAATAGTAATTGTATCAAAATCGACATTAGTTGGTACAAGTTTGTTCATAATTTTTAGGTATCTAAAAAAAGTTCTAAGGTCATAAAAATATTCTTTTGCAGTATTTTTTGATTTTCCCCTAATTGTATCTGTATATGTAAGGAAATCTCGTAGTATCCTTGGTGCAGATTCTATGTCATACAAAGCTAAACACCTCCTATGACTCAAAAACATTAACACATCCCTCTAACTTCGCAAAACTTTTATTTTGCGAAGTTGTATGTATTCCTAAATTGAGTCAAATATTCTTCTATTCCTTTCATTATAATATATTTCACCAAAAAATGCAAAATAAAAGATTAAAAATTTATCTCATTTTTAATCTTCGCATAATTCACAATTAGAACAAACAATTACGTTCTTTGAAAAAACGCTATTTATTGTTGTTAAAAGTTCTATATTTTTAATATTTTCTTTTTTATGGATATAAATTTTTCTTGGTGAAATTGAAATCAACGAGCTTATCAAAAGGTCGTCTGTGTTAATCACTTCTTCCTTTGAATCGCTTATAAACTCCTTTGAGCACTGGCTTGTTATTTCATTTTTATCTTCATCATAAATATGGTATCTGTTTTTTTTTGCTAATATATGGATAACATCGTGCTTTGGCTTTTGTATTGCTACAAAATATTTTAAAAGCTTAATAAATTCCTTGTATTCCTTTTCAACTAAAAAATCGTCTACCGCTTTATCGATTATATCTTCTAATTCGTTTTGATACTCCTTCAAACGAAAATTTATAAAACCATCTAGGATTATTTGATTTGTCGTTTGCAAATATTCGTTTAATTTTTCGCTAATTAGTTCAGAACGCCTTTTCGATAATAAGGTGGTTATAAAATCATTATCATTTTCCACATAGTTTACTGCCTTTTTATATATATTTCGCCTTTCAGGTGTGTTAAAATAGCAATAATTTTGGTTAATCAGCTTAGATAGTAGCTTATTTTCATATTCCTCTATTATAATTGTAGAAACTGTGTCAACAATCTTATTTTTTATACTATCATTATCGCTAATAAGGCTTAGTGCATTGGTTTCAGTTTCAACTGCAATTTCATTGCCTATTTCTGCTGAAATTTTTTCTAATAGTCTTTCGTGTACACCTCTTGTATCTGTAATAATAGAGATTTGTTCCAATATTCATCACATCCCATTTATTCTACATAGCTTGCATTATTGGTATTATCGAGCCTATGTCTGTTAATTCTCCATTATATAGCGATATTATGTCAACTAAATATTTGTCAGTAAATCTGACTATTTCCTTATAACTGCTGTGGTTTTCGATATTGCCACAAAATGCAAGCAAATTTTTATCTATAAATCCACAGGTGCCACCTATGAACCCATACTCCATGCTTCTAAGGCTTATTTCGCCAAAATTTATTTGAAGAACATCTACTCCGTTTTCTCGAAGTAGCTTTGCAATACCTACGTCTGATGTAATTGCTGCATTTTCCGCTATTATGCAAGTGGCACATTTAGTATAACCTTGCTTTGTGTCTATTATACTGAAATTATTCTTTGTATAATATTCTAATATTAACTTGTCTGTATAGTTAATATTGTGCATTACTATGTTTCCTATTCTTGATACATTATATGCAATATCATTTGGGTAGTTACAAGATAATTTGCACAAACCAGATATTATTTTAAACCCAAGTGGCTCAAGAAGTGAATTATAATAATTATAAAGACTCGGCTCGCATATTATTGTATTTTCGCCAATATGATGTAATTGCATATCTGGGTGTGTCGAAACAGACTGCATAATATTTTTTAGTTTTGTAGATAGTATTGGTGTAATATTTAATTTAATTAAATTTTCAATAAATTTTGTTGGTACGTTTTTATCTACAATAACATGAGTAACCTTGCTTGTAGGCAAAAATGGTGTTTTAACAAACATATTTTCACAACCTTTCACACTTTATAATATACATCATATTATGATAATGAGCAATCCCCCTTGCTACCAATCAACAAATTTTGTTGGTTGTTTATATAATGGCGTGGCAAAAATTTTGTCACGCCAATTATGAATTATTTATAACAATTTGGCTAAAAATAAGATTGGAGGTAATGCTTGTATGACAAATATAAATTGTTCGTGCGACTGCGTTTACCAAGTAGACGGAAAATGCAAATTTGAAAGTATTACTGCAACAACTATTACCCCTAATAATAATTGTGCATACTACTCCAATTCAGACATTAAAAAAGTTGACGGTTAAGTCAACTTTTTTAATGTGTTCTGGTATTTGTATAGACTTGCTATCTTGATTTATATTTTAATTTTCCGTTACATATCTTTTAGCTACTTCGATTATGTATTCTTTATAAGCGTATATATTGTTAATGCTCTCAAGCGGATATTTAACAGGATTTTTGTTTTCGTCTGGTACGATTATATATTTTTTATTCCCATCTAAATTAATTCTGCAAATCCATTTTCTACTATTATTATCATATAAAATCCCCAAATATGATTCAGTATCTTTAAATGAAATTTTATTAACATCAACTATATCTAATAAAATACTTTTAATAGCATAAAACGCTTCAATTTCATCCATAGTTGTTATAATTTTAGACGGCTCATCTTTTGAACCAAGTTCGTCATTATCATCATCACTTGGTTGATTTGCGGTATCAATATTTAAAGCAGATTTAATTTTTTCATTCATAAGCTCTGTTATAAAATCGTTCAATGATTTTTTGATTACATCTCGAAATTTAGTTACTATATTTTGAGTTTTAACCCCTTCATAGATTTCGTTAAGTATTGTCTTAACAAACTCATCAGAAGGCGATTTTAATTGTTCAGCAAAGAATTGTTTAATCATTTTAGAATATTTTAGTTCCGATGCAGTGCTGTAAATATTTTCTATATCAAAATTATCTTTATGAAATTTCTTCAACTCATTAACACTAGTTTCTTTTAGGTAATTGCGAAATGCATTGATTAAAAGTGGATAAATTTTCAAAAGTGTGTAATTAGATAAATTTTTTGTAATACAAAACTATTTATTTAAAAAAGAGCGTGCTAAATAAAGGTACGATATAAT
>Ga0247840_10000930_pt1 | contig 58829 bp, 60 predicted proteins | sample LaCruzMarch2015__FD_192404 | JGI IMG/M metagenome (GOLD analysis project Ga0247840, IMG submission 192404) | Freshwater microbial communities from meromictic Lake La Cruz, Castile-La Mancha, Spain - LaCruzMarch2015_17m | ecosystem: Environmental > Aquatic > Freshwater > Lake | place: Spain... | reverse complement strand
GAGGAACCTTTAATGAAGTATCACGAACTTCTCTTGCTTTTTCGCCAAATATTGCACGAAGCAAACGTTCTTCGCTTGTAAGCTCGGTTTCACCCTTTGGTGTAACCTTACCAACAAGTATATCACCTGGGCGAACCTCTGCACCGATGCGAATAATTCCACGCTCGTCAAGGTCACGAAGTGCATCCTCACCAACATTTGGAATGTCACGAGTGATGTCCTCTGCACCAAGCTTTGTATCACGAGCCTCACACTCGTATTTCTCTATATGAATTGATGTAAATACATCTTCTTTAACAAGCTTTTCATTTATAAGGATAGCATCCTCATAGTTATAGCCTTCCCAAGTTAAAAAGCCCATTAGAATATTCTTACCAAGTGCAATTTCACCATTTTGAGTTGAAGGACCATCAGCGATAATATCCCCAGCCTTAACAGCCTCGCCTCTTTCAACTATTGGCTTTTGGTTTATACATGTACCTTGATTTGAACGCTTATATTTAAGTAGCTTATACTTATCAAGCTCACCGTCTTCTGTTTTTATAATAATTTCTTGTGATGAAACCTTTTGGACTACACCGTTAGTCCTTGCAAGAACAACAGTTCCTGAATCCTTAGCGGCTTTATACTCCATACCTGTTCCAACGATTGGCGATTGTGCCCTTAAAAGTGGCACAGCTTGACGTTGCATATTAGAACCCATTAGTGCACGGTTAGCATCATCATTTTCAAGGAACGGAATCATCGCTGTCGCAACTGATACAATTTGCTTTGGCGAAATATCCATAAAGTCAATATTTTTTGCTTCTACCTCTAATATTTTGTCAAGGTACCTTGCAGTTACATTTTTATGAATAAATTTGCCATTTGCGTCAAGAGGCTCATTAGCCTGAGCTACAACAAATTCATCCTCCACATCTGCTGTCATATAAACTGTTTCAGATGTTACAAGGCCAGTTTCTTTATCAACCTTGCGATATGGCGTTTCAATGAAACCATACTCATTTACACGAGCAAAGGTTGAAAGTGATGATATAAGACCGATGTTAGGTCCTTCTGGGGACTCAATCGGACACATTCTACCATAATGAGAGTGATGAACGTCACGAACTTCGAAGCCAGCACGCTCTCTTGAAAGACCACCAGGCCCAAGTGCAGATAAACGACGCTTATGTGTAAGCTCTGCAAGTGGATTTGTCTGGTCCATAAATTGTGAAAGCTGTGATGAACCAAAGAATTCTTTTATTGCAGCAGAAACAGGACGTATATTGATTAGTGTTTGAGGCGTAACAACGTCTAAGTCTTGTATTGTCATACGTTCACGAACAACACGCTCCATACGAGCGAGACCAATTCTAAATTGGTTTTGCAAAAGCTCACCAACCGAACGAAGCCTACGGTTACCCAAATGGTCAATATCGTCTGTTGTGCCAATAGCATACGCAAGGTTTATTTGATAATTCACTGATGATAGAATGTCATCAAGGCGAATATATTTTGGAATAAGCTCATCAATACTATCCATTATTGCTTCTTTAATATCTTCAGTTGTTGTATTGTTTGCAAGAATTTCTTCAAGCACAGGAAGATACACACGTTCTTTTATTTCAAGCTCTGCTATATCAAAATCAACATAATTTTTAAGGTTTACCATTTTGTTAGAGAATATAACTGCTTCTCTTCCGTCAACCTCAACAACTACACGATTTACATCATTATCTTCGATTTCAAATGCCTTTTCACGAGTAACCTTTTCGCCTGCTTTTGCAAGTATTTCGCCAGTTACTGGGGAAATAACATCTTGTGCAAGTGTTTGCAATGCTACACGAGTCGAAATGGCTAATTTTTTATTAAATTTATAACGTCCAACCTTTGCAAGGTCATAACGTTTTGGGTCGAAAAATAGTGATTTTATCAGGGATTGTGCAGACTCCACAGTTGGTGGCTCGCCTGGACGTAACCTTTTGTAAACCTCGATTAAGCCCTCTTCGTATGAACGACAGCTATCTTTTTCTAATGTAACGAGCAATTGCTCGTCACTACCGAACATTTCAATAATATCTTGGTCAGTTCCAAGACCTAATGCACGAAGTAGAACAGTTGATGGTATTTTGCGAGTTCTATCAATACGAACAGAAACGATGTCGTTAGAATCTGTTTCATATTCAAGCCACGCACCACGATTAGGTATAACTGTATTAGAATACAATTCTTTACCTGTTTTGTCGTGTTGCATTGAATAGTATATTCCAGGTGCACGAACAAGCTGACTTACCACGACACGCTCGGCACCGTTGATGATAAATGTACCTTGGTCAGTCATTAAAGGGAAGTCCCCCATAAATATTTCCTGCTCTTTAACTTCGCCGGTTTCCTTATTAATAAGATGAACCTTAACACGAAGAGCAGCAGCATATGTTGCATCACGTTCCTTACTCTCTTCAACAGAGTATTTAGGCACGTTATCAAGCGAATAATCAACAAATTCCAAGATTAAATTTCCTGAAAAATCTGTGATATGAGAGATATCGTGAAACACCTCTCCTAACCCTTCAGCTAAAAACCACGAATAAGAATTTTTCTGTATTTCGATAAGGTTTGGCATGTCCAAACACTCACCGATTTTTGAATAACTCATCCTTGTATTTTTGCCAAGTTGAATAGGATGTACCATAAAACCAATCACCTCATTAAAATTTATGGGCAAACAACCGCAGAATCTCTGCAATGCGTTTATTTTTTGTCACAAAAATCCATATTACCCCTTATAGTCAGATAACAATGTTACCATATACAAAACTACTTGTCAAGAAAAATTTACATAAAATATGAATTTTTAGAATTAATGTGAAAAAGTTGCTAAGCAACTTGCTTGCAAGCAAGCCACTCGATGTGGCGATGATTGCTTGCGTGAAGAAATTACTTAGCATTGTTCCTGAATATAGCAATTTATATGAGTAATTTCTTAGCAATTAAAAAAAATGCCAACAAGTCACCTTGTTGGCATTTTTATAGTTAATACTATTCCATTCGCTGTACGTCTGCGCCTAAGCCATTTAATTTCACATCAAAATTATAATATCCACGCTCGATATGTTCTATATCACTTATTTCGGTTTCACCCTCTGCACATAAGCCTGCGACCACAAGCGCTGCGCCTGCACGCAAATCCGTCGCTTTAACCTGCGCCCCTGTAAGCTTTTTTATACCCTCTATAACTGCTGTTCTTCCCTCTATCTTAACATTTGCGCCCATACGCTTTAATTCTGGTATGTGCATAAAACGATTTTCAAATATCGTTTCTATTACCATACTTGTTCCGTCTGCTATGGTCATCATAGATGTATATGGTGCTTGCATATCTGTTGGGAAGCCTGGATATGGCAAGGTTTTTATGTCTACTGCTTTGGGTTTATTGGTTGCATCTACTATTATATAGCTGTCGCCCTCGGTTACTGTTATTCCAGATTCACGCATTTTTGCGGTTATTGGTTTTAGATGGTCTGGCATAATATTATTTATTCTAACCTTACCACCTGTTATTGCTGCCGCCGCCGCAAAGGTTCCCGCTTCTATTCGGTCTGGTATAACTGTGTGGCTTCTGCCCTTTAATTCTTTTACTCCGTTTATTCTTATTGTATCTGTGCCTGCGCCAATTATGTTTCCACCCATTATATTAATGTAGTTTGCTAAATCTACAATTTCAGGCTCGACTGCTGCATTTTCTATAATAGTTTGACCATTTGCAAGAGATGCCGCCATTATCAAATTTTCCGTAGCCCCTACACTTGGGAAGTCTAAGTATATTCTTGTTCCGTTTAATTTCTTGCACCTTGCCTCAATATAGCCATGCCCCTGTGTTATTTTTGCGCCCATTGCCGCAAGCCCTTTAAGGTGCAAATCCACTGGGCGAGTTCCTATTTGGCAGCCACCTGGAAGTGAAATTTTAACCTTTCCTGTTCGTGCGAGAAGTGGACCAATCACCAAAAACGATGCCCTAAGCTTGCTTACCATTTCATAAGAAGCAACATCGCTTTGTGGCTTTTCACAGCACACCTTAATAGCACCATTGCCCTCTTGAACTACCGATGCACCCAGGCAACTTAGTAGGTCACGCATATTTTGAATATCAAGTAGCTGTGGCACATCATTAATTATTGAACAACCGTCAGCAAGCAGGGTTGCTGCAAGAATTGGCAACGCAGAGTTTTTAGAACCACTTATGGTAACACTTCCATGTAGTGGTGCAGAATTTGAAACAACAAATTTTGACATAAAATATCCCCTCACAATGTAATATTATAATTATTACCTTGTTTTGAGGGGATTATTCTACCCTAAAATTATTTTGTAAATATCGTTAAGTGGCAAACCACTCTTCTTTGCAAGCTCTACTGCGCTTTCATATTCTGGGGAAATTTGCTTTTCGCCATTAACCGTGCGAATTTTCACCTGTGCCTTGCCATATATTGTGTCTACTGTTGAAGCTTCCCTTGGAAGAACCGTTCTATCGGCTATATATCGCCTTATTCCAAGCGTTGAGGTTTCTTCGAAAATTATTTTTTCAAATTTCTTATAATCCTCACAAAGTACAGACAGCATATATGCAGGTCGATTTTTCTTCATATAAATTGGTGTATAAAAAGCATCTAATGCACCATTTTCCATAACTCTTTGCATTGTATAACCTAAAATTTCTGCTGTTGTATCATCAATATTTGTTTCCAGCACATATATATTTTGTTCTGTCCCTGTTTCACCCAAAATAAGGCGCAAAACATTTGGTATTTCAAAATTTTTAGTACCTGCACCATAACCAATTTTTCGTGGCACAATTACAGGGGATGCTGTAAATTCGCTTGCAAGCTCTGCCACTATTGCCGCACCCGTCGGAGTTATCATTTCTCCCTCTATTTCGCAAATTTTAAGCGCAACTCCTCTATTTGCGAAAATTTCAACGGTTGCAGGCACAGGAACTGGAATTTTCCCATGCTGGCAGTTCACAAAGCCACAGCCGTCACGCATAGGGCTTGCTATTATTTTGTCTGGCTTTATGTAATCTATGCAAATTGCTGTGCCAATTATATCCACCAAGCTATCTACTGCGCCAACCTCGTGAAAATGCACATCATAAAGCGCAACATTATGCACCTTTGCCTCTGCATTTGCAACACGCAAAAATATTGCTTTGGATATTTTCTTTACATTATCATTAAGAGTCGAGCTATCGATTAAATCATCAAGCTCTTTTAAGCCGATATGGTGGTGATGGGTATGCGTAGTTATTACTTCAACTACATCAACCTTTGTGGCACTTATGCCATTTTTAACAGCCCTGCCAATTACTATTTCATAATTATGTAAATGCACTTTTTTCATTTCATTTATAAGATATTCACCATCAACACCCAAATCTACAAATGCGCCTAAGGTCATATCACCACTTATTCCTGAAAAACAGTCGAAATATAATATTTTCATAGTACCTCACAGTTGATTTATTGTTGAAGCTAAATACCCCGCTCCAAAGCCATTATCTATATTTACAACGCCAATCCCACTTGCACAGCTATTTAACATCGCAAGCAGTGCCGCAACACCACCAAAAGATGCACCGTAGCCAACGCTTGTAGGAAGAGCAATAACAGGCTTATCCGTTAACCCACCAATAACCGAGGGCAATGCACCTTCCATTCCTGCTGCCGCTATTATTACGTTTGCGCTATGTATATCGTCCATTTTGCTAAGTAGCCTATGCAATCCTGCTACGCCTACATCATACGCACGAATTACTGGGTTACCTAAAATTTCAGCAGTAACCGCTGCCTCGTCTGCAACAGGAATATCTGCCGTGCCACCAGAAACAACAAGTATCTTTTTACCCGTTTTGCGTATTTCCTTTGGGTTAATTTGCACTATCCTTGCGTGCTTATGATAAATTATTTTATCTGTTAATTTTAATAATTCATTATAAACTTCCTCGCTTGCACGAGTTCCAATTATATTTTCTGCATTATGACTTAGCATATTTTCTACTATTCCAACAATATGTGAAATATGCTTGCCCTCACAAAAAATAACTTCATTTGCGTGGGCACGAACGCCCCTGTGATGGTCCACATTTGCATATCCCAAATTTTCAAATGGCAATGTTTTAAGCCTGTTTACTGCATCATCTGTTGAAAGGCTACCACTTTGCACCTGCTCTAAAATATTTTTTAATTCTTCACTATTCATCACTTTTTTCCTCAAACTTCTCAAGAAACTCAATTATATCAATGCGTGTTAGCATAGATAAAAACGAAAAGCTTGCCGAAAGTGCCTTGCGCACCATTTCAAGCCCTTTTTCTTCCTCACCCATTTGAATTAAAAGTCTACCATAATCGAAATATGCCTCTGGGAAGGTTGGGTTTAGTTCCATTAGCTTTTCATAATATTCTTTTGCTTTTTCCTTTTCGCCCATTCGAAAATATGTATAAGCAAGGTTGTCTACAATAATTGCATTTGTACTATTATATTCAACCGCTTCCAAGTTAAATTCAAGTGCACGGGTTAAATTGCCACTATACGCATACATAAAGCCAAGGCTACCATAGGTTGAGGTAGACGGTGCTTTTTGCATAACCTCTTCAAGCATCTCTATTGCATCGTCAACCTCCTTGCGTTTCCAAAACACAAGGGCGTGGGAGGCTTTTAAATTAAGCCTTTGCTGTGGCTTTAAGCTCTCCATTGAAAGCAAGGCGAACATTTTGCCTGCTTCATCAATGTCCCCCTCCTTTAAGGTTAAATATGCATACAACAATTTATTATCAAAGCTCATTCCACCTAATTTATATGCACGAGCATACCATTTAAGCCCACCAGTTGAGTTACCTGTTTGATATATAAACCTTCCAATTAACGAAACTAAGTTTCCACGCTGAATAAAAAGCAATATAAAACTACCTAATAATATAATCTGACCTATCATAAAAGAAACCTCCTAAAATTCTGCATTTCCAACTGTTCGTGGAAATGGTACTACGTCACGAATATTTTGCATACCCGTAAGATACATTATCGCTCTTTCAAAGCCGAGCCCAAAGCCTGCGTGCTTCGCACCACCATAACGTCTTAAATCAAGATACCATTCATATTCTTCCTCACTAATATCCATCTCTACCATTCGTTGTTGTAACAGTTCAAACCGTTCCTCACGCTGGCTTCCGCCAATTATTTCACCCACCGCAGGAACTAACAAATCCATCGCCGCAACAGTTTTACCATCATCATTTTGGCGCATATAAAATGCCTTTATATCCTTTGGATAATCCGTAACAAATACTGGCTTTTTAAACAATTGTTCGGTAATATAACGTTCGTGCTCTGTTTGTAAATCCACACCCCATTTTACAGGGTATTCAAAATTATCATTATTTTTAATCAATTCTGCAACTGCCTCGGTATAAGTTATATGTCCAAAATCACTTTCTATAACTGAATTTAACCTTTCGATAAGGGTGTTATCAATATGCGCATTAAAAAATTCCATTTCTGCAGGACATTCATCCATTACAGCCTTAATAACATATTTTAACATATCCTCGGCAAGCGCCATATCGTCATTCAAATCTGCAAAGGTTATTTCTGGTTCTATCATCCAAAACTCTGCTGCGTGCCTTGCAGTATTGCTGTTTTCAGCACGAAATGTTGGGCCAAAGGTATATATTTTTTTAAAAGCAAGGGCATAAGCCTCACCCTCTAATTGCCCACTTACTGTTAAATTTGTGCTTTTACCAAAAAAATCCTGCTTATAATCTATCCTGCCTTGCTCGGTTTTAGGGGTATTTTGCATATCAAGTGTCGTTACTCTAAACATTGCCCCTGCGCCCTCTGCATCACTTGCAGTTATTATAGGTGTGTGGACATATACAAAGTTATTGCTATGAAAAAACCTATGAATTGCCTGCGCCGCCACACTTCTCAACCTAAAAACCGCTGAGAAAGTGTTCGTTCGTGGCCTCAAATGTGCAATAGTTCTCAAATATTCAAAGGAATGTCTCTTTTTTTGAAGTGGATATTCAGGCGTGCTTTCACCCTCGATAAATATTTCACTTGCCTTAACCTCAAAAGGTTGCTTTGCCTGTGGTGTTAGCACTATATTTCCTTTAATTTGCACCGCTGCGCCAACGTTCAAATGTGCAATTTTATCAAAATTCGCAAGGGTATCCTGCTCAAAAACTATTTGAACATTTTTAAAGCTTGTACCATCATTTAGCTCAATAAAACCAAATAGCTTGCTTATGCGAATATTCCTTGCCCAGCCACAAAGGTTTACTTCCATACCCCCAATGCTCTCTTCTATTTTATCATAAAGTTCGTGAATATGCATTACCATTCCTCCATTTTTAACAATTATAACACTAAAAACTATGAATTTCAATTTTATTATTTACAAATTGTTAAAAAATATATGTTTTGGCGCAGACAAAGTTTTTTGTCTGCGCCAAAACTTTACCACTGCTTTTGGTCACTAATATTATTTATAACAGTTTCTATGCTGTCAAGCCGATGATTTATTTTTTCTATACCACTAAATACCTGCCCTAATTGAATTTTAAGCTTAGTAAGTTCTATAACGCTTTGGCTATTTTCCTCACTTTTTGTTACCTGTGCCTGTGGTGATAATTTTTGAGCAAACCTTTGCACTTCTTCTGCTATATTTTTTTGAATTGGTTTTGGTTTTGTCCTCTGAACATTGAAAAAGTTGCTCTGCATATATAGTTTTGCAATATTATCACTTATAAATCCATAGCAATGTCTTGCATTTATGCCTTGCTCGTAAATGGTATAGGCAAGGGAAAATATTTTAAGTGGTGCAAATCGCCCAGCCATAAATTCTGTTGGCTTTTGAAAGTCATTTGAATTTTCGTCCTTTTGAGACACCCAAACCTTACTATCCTTTTTGCCCTCCCACATTAGGTATATGCTTTCTTTTTCCATAATTATAGGATTATCACCCTGCGCCAAAACCTGCACACCATTTGAGATATAAGCAACATCATCTCCTACAATACCAACTATGTGCATATTATCATTTCTATCTATAAATATGTATGGTTTTTTGAAATTTTCAGGCACATCAATTTCCACAAAAGCCTCCCATTCCTTTTTGCTCCAAGCATATTTACGATAACCATATTTATTTTGCCCCTCGCTAAAAAAAAGGACAAATATATTATTCGAGCTATCCTTTGCCACACTAAAATTCCCAGTTATACAATCAACAACATTAGGCTGTGCATCATCATTTTCAATAATTTGATGTGTTAACATCTTCTTTCCCTTGTAATCTATCGTATAAAAAATATTTATCCAATTGTTAATCCTTTGAATGTTAAAATTTTTGCTATATGCAGACGGAGTTTTACTAATCATAACTACATATTTGTGCCAGCTTTGCTCGGAATAACTAAGATAAATTATATCGCCCTTATCATTTTGACATACTAAATGCAAAACATCGCTATCATCAATTAGCACATCAAAATCACTTTGCCCCTCCCTAAGCAGAATTTCATACTCTTTAAGCTCCTCATTTGTCATAGTGCAAAAGCATATCCCTTGACTGTTGTGGCAAAAATGCCATAGCTTACCATAGCTCTGTTTAACAAAATGTTCTGACATTATATTTATCCTCCATTATTTACTGATTAATATAGTTTATGATTACTATTTTTGTATATTACATTAAATTATAATGTCACAGAAATTAATGGTTTGTAAATATCTTAATTAAATTATAATCCTTTAAATCACCATTAGTTAAATAAATATATGGAATACTATCATTTTTAAAATGCTCCCTAACTGCACCTGTAAGCGCCCAATCGGAGGACGCTATGCTTAAAATATGCTCTGCAAATGCAAAGTTTGACGTTATATTTCGCCTGTTAGCACCCTCTACCACGTTTTTCTTTTCATTGCTTAAATTATCCGAAACATATTCTATTATTTTTTTATCCATATCATAATTAGCCTTATAATCCGCAAGCTCACTTACACTAATAACAAGAAAAAATATGGCAAGCAAACAGGTTATAAAAGGCTTCAGCCTTGTCAGATTGAGCAATGCATCTATTATTATTGCGACACCAATTAGTGGAACAAAGCAGTTTCTAAGCCCAACTGTATAATTTTGCAAAATAACAATTGGAATATACGAGGCCATAAAAACCACAAACCCCACTATAACCATTTTCATTTTAAAGCAATCCCTTTTTTGCACAAAGCATACCCCAATAAGTAAAATTGCAAAAGCATACCACACCCCAGCCATAAATACCCCACGCACAAAGCCCCCATAAAGCCAGCTCATGTTCCAGCTTGCAATAATATCTCTTACTGCATCAAGGTTTATTATTTTCAACATAGCCCTATTGCCATAGCTTCCCATTCTCGCAAAAGCAATATAGTACAGCCCAACAATTGCAGTATTTGCAAGCGTTAGCCAAACTAATTTATAATCTTTTTTGTGAAGAATAATAAATAGGGATAGCACAATGCTCAAAATAATAACCTGTTCATAAAAAAGCATAGAAAATAGTTGAATAATAAAAAATAGTTTATTTTTGCCACTTGTCAACATATAGCACGAAAGCGCAACCAAAAACACACCAACCACAAGCCTTGATGATGCTGAAATCCAATAGCTACCCTCGAAATTTATTGGGCATAACACAAAAATCACCGTAAAGCATAAACCAAGTGGATTTTTCAATTTCTCTGCCGATAATATAAATAAATATGCAGATAACGAATGAAGCAGGGTTAAAATAAAAAGTGCAACGCCCATTTTCCCCCAAAGCTTGCCCCAAATATAAATGTCAAAAAGCCCAGCAAGTGGTCGACTAACATAATTCCCTATTTTCAAATATATATCTACAAAGGGGTTATTTGCGATAGGATACAGCCCATACTGTATATAATCATCCAGTAAGGGATAATATTTAAACCCAAGCCACCCCATTCGCACAATTGCGGCTGCAACTATAATCCACAAGCGTTTATCAGTTAAATACTTTTTGTAAATTATACTCACCCTTTTCAAAGCTTCTGCGAATTTTTATCAAATCTGCAAACATTTGCACGCTATCGCCCAGCACATTAACCTTTGAATTTTTGCGATGCGAAACAGGAACATCTATTGCAGAAATTTTATAACCAAGCTGATTCGCTATAAAAACCGCCTCTGTATCAAACGCAAACCCATCAAGCCTACACCTCGAAAACACATTATGCGCAGTATTTTTTGTGAAACCCTTAATGCCACATTGTATGTCATTTGCATCCATATTCAAAACAGCACCTGCCACATAATTATATGCCTGCGACATTACTCTCCTGCCAAATGGATAATTGCCAAAACGCATACCACACACCATATCTGAATTTTGCAAGCCCTCAGTACCACGCAATATAAAATCAAGAGGGTATGGCAAATCTGCATCTGTGAAAAATATATAATCGCTATCACAGTACATCATGGCTGATTTTATTGCCGCCCCCTTGCCATAATTTTTGCCAAGAGCAATGACAGTAGCCCCAGTCCTTGTTAAATATTCAACAGTTCTATCCGAGCTACCGTCATCAACCACAACTACTTCATATTCATTAAAATTTTTGCCCATAAACTGCATTACATTATAGATATTCTTTTCTATTATGCTCTCTTCATTAAAAGCTGGAATAATAAGCGAAACGGTCATATAATCACCCACCGTTTTTTATTATATCCATTTACTTGTCAAAAATTCTCTTTAAAATTACTGCCATTTCGCACCGTAAAAGTGGGTCGTCTGGTCTGAAATCATCTGTCTGCTCAAAATATCCCTTTTCAATACACCAATCTATGCTCTCCTGTGCCCAATGCGTGTTATTATTGCTCGTACTGCTCATTATCATCTTCTCCTCTATGCTGTCTAAGAATTTTTGCCAATTATCGCCCATTCTAAGTATGCGAGGGCAGTTTTTGCCACTCCAATCAAAATGTTGCCTTAATTGCTGTATTCCCCAACCAAACTTTTTAAGCAATTCTGCGACAAGAGTTGCTGCATTTTCGAGTGTTTTTTCTCTATCCCCACTCTCGCAAATTTCAATAGCAATAGACTGCGTATTTCCAGGCCCTCTGCCATCGCCTGCGTGCCACGCCACCTCATCAAAAGGGATGCACTCATACACTTCATTTTCGTCCACCACCAAATGAAAGCTTGCCTTAACTGTGTTATTAACCCTTGCAAGGTTGTCACGCTCATTTTTCGCTGTTGAATATAAATTTGCAGTAGAATGAATTGTAATATATTTTGCAACCATAGGTATGCACGGTCTTTGGTTAACCTGTGTCGTTGGTATATGTGCAACGATATAATTATTCACTATTTTCCTCCTTTAATTGTGCCAAAACCTGCCTAATTTTCTTTGGCATTGGCAAACCAATATTTCCCCAATTTTCAATAACCGAAATGCCCTCAACGCCAATAAAAAAGCCAACTGCACCACCACGCATAGCATTACTTCCAAACAATAAATCAAGCTTAACAGCAACTGCAACAATAACATAAGTTCCTATTTTGCGTGCAAACCCTGCCCATGCAATCTTGCTTGAAAGCGTACCTTGTACACACGCAACAATAATCCCTGTTACAATATCTAAAAGGCTTAAGGTTATTAAGGTTTCCAGCATACAATCCCAACCACCCAATAAATACAACCCAAACCCAAAAATTATAGCACTACACATTTTAAAAAGCAAAAATGTTTTATCCATAGTAAGTTTTCCCCCTATTGCAAAATTACGAGCATATTAAATTGTAGTCGCCCAGTTGACAAAACTGGACTATTGTTAGAAATTGAAGAAACATAGGTTTTATAAGAATCAACAAGAACTGTTGTTCCACTTGTTCCCCTTGTGACCGAGCGCACAGAGCATTTGTATTCAGTAACATCGCCCACATGCCCACCGTCTGGGCGAGCAAACCTTAATGTTTCAGCAGGATAAACCATTACATTTGTTGTAAAGCTACTATCCGCAAATGCAGGCCCATCAAAAAGCATTTCAAAAGGAGTGCTTGAATTAATGCTTCCACTGTACAGCCCTGAAATAACTGAAACTGGCAAATTATATTGAAACCAATCGTCCCAGCCACCAGTTGGAGTGTTGTAAACCAAATAATCTCTATGTATTCCAGAGGCATCAAGAGTAACCTGTTTTAGAGGCCTCCCCTGTGAATCCTTTTCATAAACCACCATAACCCCAACACTTGGGCTTATAATAACCTGAGATTCATCATTACTATTTATATTTATCTTATCAGAAGTGATTTTCAAATTTCCATTTGAAGACGATAAATTAATAAGGCTTGTGTTAATCGTGCCTGCTTGTAGCTGGCTTGTTGTTACCTTTCCTGCATACACCCAGCCAGACACAACACTATCTGCAACCAGCCCATTTGCGTCACCAATTGTGCGCCAGTTCCACGAACCGTCAGCACTTTTGCCATTAGATAGCGCAAACATACCGTTTACAAGAGCAATAGCAGACGTAGGGTTTTTCATATCATCAACCCACATATTTGCATAATCATATACAACGGTTTTTTTAGTCAGCGCCGCATTAAACTTCATATTCATTGTGTCATGCACGCTTTCGATATAATTATCCCTAACCTCCCCCCTGTTATTTGTAAGCTCACTAACAATATTTTTTGCCTTTAAAAGCTCGGCAAATACGCCCCCAATGTTCTCCACAAAATTAACAAGCACTACATTAGATTTATTCGGCTCAAAAGGGTAATATTCATATTCCATAATACGAGCATTTACATTAATATTAAGCCCCTCGTCAATAACAGTAACTGTGTCCCCAATCGAAAAGTCTTCAAAAGGAATATCCCCAAGCTTTTTAAGCTCGACAATGCTAACCTCATAGGTTACCTTAGGCTTGTCAATTCCGTCTTTATACGCATATTTGGGAAGCTTTATTGTATCCCCTGGGTGTCCTGCAAGCGAGGTATCCACCGTCGCAAGAGGTGCGAATTTAATTTCACCCTCCAAATTTGTATTAATAAGCCCCGATAAAATTTCACTATTTACTAAATTTGCTATCTTTGTAACTGCCATAATAATTTTCCTCCTTTTTTAATTTTGTGCTAAATTTTCATACAGCTCTGGGTTATTATTGTAAAGCTCTAACCTATCCCTATAACCCATCTTTGCAAATTGTTCCTTTGAAACACCACTTGGTGCTCCACCCCCAGTAATAGGAGTCCTACCACTTAGTGTGTCATCGCCAAAAAGATACGGCTTTTGCTTTTGAATTTGCTTAATTTGCTCATCAAGCCCAATAGTGACACCATCATCAGAAAGGGTAACAGAGTCCACATCAATAAGCATCTTAACAACATCAATGTCTTTAATCTTAAGCTCACTTGAAAGAGTTTTCATCGCAGAATTTATTGCAATATTTCTTACCTTTCCCTCAAAATCAACATTTCCCTGTTGTTCAAGCTGCTTTTTAGCCTCAATAACCTCATTATACTTTTCCTTTGGTATAAAGCTTTTAGGCAATTCCGTGCAAATTTTGTTTGCAATTTCCTCTGCGTTTTGCACACCGTCCAAAATTTTGTTTAACCATTCCATAATAATTTAACCTCCATAGATTTTTTATACTGCCTCTCGCAGTTGGGAGTGTCTTTTGTTCTTTATGCCCTGCAAAACCTTTAAAAAAGGGCGAAACCCTTATCATTTATGTAGGGAATGGTGTTTACCATTCCTAAACATTTTTCATTTCAAAATCAACATCCTCCGTCCAAGGGTGATGTGCAATAATCGTTTCATCGCTAATAATACCCTTGCTACCCTGTGCAATCTGCGAAAGCTCAAGCTCGTTTGCAATTAGCCTCCTGCTAAATACCACAGCAACGGTTGAAGGCTCAAATTTTCCACCACCTATCATAGCAATATACTCACATAAAAACCAAAGCACTTCCTTAATCGCCACAACAAATTTTCTCTCGGTAATCCCTGCCTTCATATCAAGCAACGAATATAAAAATTTAAGCGCAACCCCACTTGCAGCATTCCCAAACTTGTCAGACTTCACGTTAATCCCCTGACCGAAAGTAAAAATATTTTCCTCTAACCTATTAAGCATCTCACGTTTTGCCTCAATAGGGATGGAAATTTCAAGCTTGTCCACACCGCTACCATCACCAGCAGCAACCTTAATAACCTTGTAGTAGCGCAGGTTTTCGGAAAACTCACGCAAATCTGTTCCCTCATAGCCCTTAAGAACAGTAACCACCTCTTGCACCTCTGCAAGGTTATTAGAAAGGTCGGAAACACAAAGGTCATAATCATCAACCAAATTTTTATAAAACTTCAAATCATTAATCATTTCCTCATTATTCTTAAAAGGAACAAAAGGCACTCTGCCCCAACCAAAGCCAGCCCCATTTTGGTAAAAATGGCAATCCTCCTTAACAAAATCAACCCTGCCAGAGGTATCACGAACAAAATGCTTAACACTATTTTCGCTCCACCATTCCACCAAAAGCTCACTCCCACCAAGTGCTCTGGAAACCTCATAATACCTTATCAGCCCCACTAATTTCTTTTGCAGGCTTGTGTCCCAAATTGGAATAACCTGCTCCGCAGGAATAATCGCAAAATCAAAGCCACCGTCCTCGTTAATAAAAAGCTGAAGCCACTCTACACCCTTGTTTGATGCTCCCTTTGAAAGCTCACAAAGAACATCATCAAATCTCTCGCCCAAACTTTTATTAATAATTGATGTTAACTCCACATCATCAGCACTAAATTTAACAGGTCTACCTAATAAATATGAAGTCTTTTGGTCCACAAGTAGCTTGTGCCAGTTATGGCTCAGCCTCCTGTTCTGCTTAGTTTCGTCCTCAATCCTCACACCACCATCAAAACGATAAGACTTCCTACGCAATATATCGTTTTCATTGTTGTAATAGCGAACCCCCTCAATCATAGCAAGGTTGTTATGGCTCATAATCAAATCCGCCACAATTTTCTCATCACTAACCCCACCAGCATTAATCATCTCATTTACAAATTCAGTAAACATAAACACTCTCCTCACTTTAAAAACCTAATACCCTCATCCCTCAAATTCCCTGAAATAGCATACCGAAGTGCAGCAATCGCATCATCAAAAACGTCAACAGGCGTGTCAGTAAGCTCACCGTTATTATCGGTTCGCCACCTCCACGCCTGCAATTCCTTTATCAAATTATCACAGTTTGGTGCAATAAAAATTTTGCGTTGCTTCAAATAATCTATCTGCGCCATAACACTACCAGCACCCTTTTTAGCAGGAACAGCATTATACCCAGCCCTACGCCACATTTTAATTCTATCTGGCTCTGCACTGTCGCAAATCATCAAAATATTTTTATCAAACCTACCCTCTGCAAGGGAAATAAGCTCCGAAGTATCCTTTGCATATTGGTAAAGCTCATCACAAACATACACCTGCCCATCACGAAATCCCACCAAAACAATAGCATTAGCATGGTTAAACCCAAAATCCTGTCCAATAACCATACTGTCAAAATCCCTTGCAAAATCACAAACAGTAAAATTAGTAAGAATAAGCCCCTCCTGCGCACCCCACTCACCAAGCGCATACACCCTATAACCCTCAGGGTCAAACTTTTTTCGCATTTCCATTCGTTTGTGAAAAGCCTCATCAATAAAATCATTATCCAAATACGTTGAATGGTGAGTATAAACACCGTCACTTACCACATCAAAATATCTTCGCTTAATCCAATGCCTTGAGCTAACAGGGTTAAAAGTTAAGGTAATTTGATAATACAAATTATCATTATCCAAATTTCCCCTAAGCCTGTCGTCCAAAATTTCAACATCATTTTCGCCAAGCTCGGTTGCCTCTTCAATCCAAATCCAAGTTAGCTTTCCCTGTGGAAAATTTATAGATTTAACCTTTTCACGTTGCCTCAAATCGTTAAAACCGCAAAAAATAATACGGTTACCGTTAATTCGGCACCGCATTTCCATAGAACTCTCTTTAATTTCCCAAATAGAACTTAGCTGTTTATTGCAAATTCTCGCAGCCGCAGAGGTAAGCTCTGCAAAAGTGCTGTTCCTGTTACTTTGCTCAACCTTTCTAACAACAAGCAGGTTTGCGCCACGGTTAACAGGGTTCATAAGCTTAATAATAAAATCCTGCGCAACATTAACACTTTTTCCACTACCAGCCCCACCCATAAGAATGCGATACCGCATCTTACACTCATTAGCAGCCTTAAAGCATTTGTTAAACCGAACCGTTACATTTTCCGACATAGTCCACCACCACTCTAATGTCACCGTCGGTTACACTATCATTTGATGCAAATAAGCTGTAATGTTTGCCAAGAAGCTCCACCGCCTTTAAGCGTTCAGATACCTTAACACCATCCTCACCAACATCACCACGAGCAATTTGCGATAAAATTTCGACTACCTCGTTCTCGTCCACTACTTTTTTCTTCTCATCTGCTCACAACCTTTCTATGCTAATGACTTTAACATAGAACTGTGTATAAATAAAGAGCATAATTTGTGCAAAACCTATGGCAAATACTTATAAACTAAAATAAAATGTGAGATAGCGCCAAGAAGCACAAAAATATGAAACAGCTCATGAAATCCAAACCTCTTAGAGAAATTAGGCCTTTTCATACCATAAATAACTCCACCAATGGTGTAAAAAATTCCGCCTGCCACAAGTAGTGATAAGCCCTCTACCGACAGACATCTGGATAATTCATTTAACCGAAAAATAATAGACCATCCCATAAGAATATATAAAAGTGTAGAAGTTTTTCTAAACTTTCCAGTCAAAAACACCTTTAAAAGTATGCCGATTAAAGCACAAATCCAAATACCCCAAATCTGATAATAATATCCATCCAAAAATGAAACAACGATAGGCGTATATGTTCCAGCTATAAGCACATAAATCATACAATGGTCAATGATTTTGCAAATACGAATAAGCTTTTCAGGCCCAGTAACCAAATGATATGTAGCACTCGCAGAAAAAAGCAAAGTCATACTAACCCCAAATATAAGAAAGCTAATAAACTTATTAAAATCCCCATACGCACTTATCAAAAGAAAAACAGTTCCAATAATGGAAAAAACTGCACCAAACAAATGTGTAAGACCACTAACACTATCTCTAAATATTCCCTTAATATCGTCCACCCCCATATTTTATTAATTATAACATACATTCCCAATTCATACAATAATATATAAAAATTAGTAGGGAAAGTCTTTTCAAAGTCAATAAAATATTTTCAAACCACCTATTGACAAAGTGAAATTTTGGGTATATAATCTATTCATAGTAATCATATATGTTTAATACAAATTAAGGAGGCACTACTATGTCAAAGATTTATAAAAGCTTAACAGATTTAATCGGAAAGACACCACTTCTTGAACTATCAAATTATGACAGAAAAAACGAACTTAAAGCAACTATTGTTGCAAAATTGGAGTATTTTAATCCCGCAGGTAGTGTTAAAGATAGAATTGCAAAAGCAATGATTGATGATGCAGAGGCAAAAGGTATATTGAATGAAAATTCCGTTATCATCGAGCCTACAAGCGGAAATACAGGGATTGGTCTTGCATCAGTTGCTGCGGCAAGGGGTTATCGCATTATACTTACAATGCCTGAAACAATGAGCATTGAAAGAAGAAATCTGCTTAAAGCATACGGAGCAGAATTAGTTTTAACAGAAGGCACAAAAGGAATGAAGGGTGCAATAGCAAAGGCGCAGGAGATTGCAGATGAAACAGAAAATTCATTTATTCCAGGGCAGTTTGTAAACCCAGCAAACCCATTAGTTCACAAAACTACAACAGGTCCTGAAATTTGGGAAGATACCGATGGCACAGTAGATTTCTTTGTTGCAGGTGTAGGCACAGGTGGAACAGTTAGTGGCGTTGGTGAATTCTTGAAATCAAAAAATCCTAATATAAAAATAGTTGCAATAGAGCCTTTCGATTCCCCAATTTTATCAGAGGGAAAAGCAGGCCCACATAAAATCCAAGGAATTGGCGCAGGGTTTGTTCCAGACACATTAAATACAGAAATATACGATGAAATTATAAAGGTTAAAAATGAAGATGCCTTTGAAACTGGCAAAAAATTATCTAAATCTGAAGGGCTTCTTATAGGCATATCATCAGGAGCCGCTGTATGGGCAGCAACAGAGCTTGCAAAACGTCCTGAAAACGAGGGCAAAACAATTGTTGTACTTCTTCCAGATACAGGCGAAAGATATTTATCAACAGCTCTTTTTGCTGAATAAAACCCTTGCATATAATATATACCTTATGCTAAAATAAAAAACATAGTGCTACAAAAGAGGGTTGTTATGAAGCGCAAATTAAACATAGAAACAAAATTGGTGCATGGAGCGAGTGGATATGACAAAACAACAGGAGCAGTAAGCATTCCAATCTACCAAAGCGCAACATTTCGACATCCTGCGTTAGATGAAACAACGGGATACGATTATTCAAGGCTGTTTAAAACTGGCGACCATCTAATAATTAGCGATGACCTATACGGCGGTGTTTACCGTTTGTTTGAAGAAATATATTCAAATTATGGAATTGAAACTACCTATGTTGATATAACCGATATTAACTCTGTTAACGAAAGCATAAAAATAAATACTAAGGCAATACTTTTTGAAGCACCAACAAATCCAATGCTTAAAATTGCCGACATTGAACATCTGTCAATGCTTGCTAAGGCACATAACATATTAACAATTGTGGATAACACATTATTAACGCCATATCTACAAAAGCCTCTTGATTTAGGTGCAGATATTGCGCTGTATAGCGCAACGAAATTTTTAGCAGGGCATAATGACACATTGTCAGGTTTAGTCACTACTAATAGCGACGATATTGCAGAAAAATTAAAGTTAATTCAAAAATCAGAGGGCGCAGTCCTTGCGCCCTTTGACAGTTGGCTGGTGCTAAGGGGAATCAAAACCCTATCCGTAAGAATGGATAGACAGCAAGATAACGCAATAAAAATAGCTGAATTTTTATCGCAACACCCTGCTGTGGAAAAGGTTAATTTTACAGGTATAGGAGCAGTCCTTTCGTTTTCTGCAAAAAGTGCAAAAGAAGTTGAAAAGGTTTTAAAAAATGTAAGTCTAATATATTTTGCCGAAAGCCTTGGTGGTTGCGAAACCTTAATTACCTATCCGTCTGTGCAAACTCATAATGCAATTCCAGAGGAAATTAGAAACAGGCTTGGAGTTGACGATAAGCTTCTTAGGCTGTCGGTTGGTATTGAAAATGCCAATGATATAATAGCTGATTTAAAGCAAGCGTTGGAGAGTGAACCTGTATGAAATACAATTTTGACGAAGTGATAGACAGAAAAAATACGAATTCACTTAAATATGATTTTGCTGCTGAGAGAGGCAAGCCTGAAGGGGTTTTGCCTTTTTGGGTTGCAGATATGGATTTCAAATCTCCACCAGAGGTAATATCAGAGCTTGCAAAAAGGTGTGACCATGGAATTTATGGCTACACAGATCCAAAAAGTGACTATTACAAATCTGTGCAAAATTGGTTTAGCAAATGTCATTCCTTGCACCTTGAAAAGGAATGGATAGTTGTAACAGGAGGCATAGTTTTTGCTATAAATTGCGCCATAAGGGCATTTACAAAAGAGGGCGACGGTGTATTAGTTCAAAAGCCTGTTTACTACCCATTTTTCAAAAGCGTTATTAAAAACAACCGTAAACTGGTTAACAATCCTCTTGTAAACATAAACGGCAGATATGAAATAGATTTTGCTGATTTTGAAGATAAAATTAAAAACGAACATGTAAAACTATTCGTTTTGTGTTCACCGCATAACCCTGTTGGCAGAGTGTGGACTATGCACGAGCTCCAAAAGGTGGGGGAAATTTGCAAAAAACACAAGGTTATTGTTGTGTCCGATGAAATTCATAGCGAGTTTACATTCGATACAAAGCATACACCTTTTTGGCTTGCTAAAAATAGTTTTGATGAGTTTAGCATTATATGCACCTCTCCAAGCAAGGCTTTTAACCAAGCAGGACTACAGCACGCAAATATCTTTATAAAAAACGAGGAAATACGCAAAAAATTTACAAACGAAATTCAAATAAGTGGATATAGCAATGTAAGCACTTTTGGTCTTATAGCCTGCAAGGCAGCGTATGATTATGGTTATGAATGGCTAAAACAATTAAATTTGTATCTTAAAGCGAATATTGAATTTGCAAAAGAATATATAAAACAAAATATTCCTTCTGTTAAGGTAGTAGATATCGAGGGTACATATTTACTATGGCTTGATTTTAGAGAGCTTGGTCTTAGTCAAGCTGAATTGGATAAATTAATAACTGAAAAAGCCAACCTTTGGCTTGATAGCGGAACAATGTTTGGCAAAGAGGGCGAGGGGTATCAGCGCATTAATATTGCAACAACTCGAATTAACGTACAGCTTGCTCTGGAAAACATAAAAAAAGCCATTGCTTAATTTCAAAGCCACTGATTTCTCAGTGGCTTTGCTTTATATATTCTCATTTTATCGAGTCTTTTAATTCATTTTCAAATTATAGTATTAATATCGCAATGCTATTATTTATCACCAAAAAAATTTATAACAAATACTTAGCACACAATAAATCACAATACATATTATAATAATGAAAACTGTATATTACAGTACTACTTAAAATAGGAGGATATAATTATGAGTGAAAATCATGACGGATGTGGCAGGCAGTTATCAAGCTTTAGAGACGGCGTTTGTATCCACACAGACCAAGTCTATGACAGCTGCAGAGAAAAAGATTGCATTGAGGACATACAAGTTATCCTAACTCGTTCTGGTCAAGAAATTGTTGATGATGCAATTAATGTTAAAGTTAAAAACGCAGAGGTTATTTGGGTTTTTACAGACCTTGAACCCGTTCCATTTAACCGTGGTTTCTTTACAGTAGATATAAAATACTTCTTCCGTGTAACGCTTGAAGTTTTCCGTGGCGTCAGCAGACCTACCGAGGTTGAAGGATTAGCAACATTCGATAAAAAGGTTATTTTGTTTGGCTCAGAGGGTAATTCAAAGGTGTTTTCATCTAAGTCTAACCCAGGCGGACAAATGCCTCATATGTGGCAAAAGAATAATTTGCCAAAAGCGATAGTAGAGACGGTTGACTACAATTAGGAAGTAATATTTTTTTAAGCCTTTGCTGAATGTCTAAGCCTAAAATTATTCAAATTCCCACATAAATACATTCTAATTTTCTATTAATGTAAGTAAAGTGTTTATTGCATCTGTACGTTCTCTATTTACTCGTGGTATGCTTTCCCAAACAACGCTGAAAAATTGAAAAGCCGCACTCACTAAGGTTGGCTCGGATACTGAAACTGCAAATGTAGGGCTGTCTGTCCAGCCTACTACAACGGAATTTTGTAATATACATAGGTTTGCAGAAAGGATTTTAGATTTTTGCGCATCCCTCAAAAGGCATACTTCATAATTTTTATCAGCCTTTAGCTTATCCGCCAAATAGATAAGCTGTTTTTTATAATATGAATTTGTAATGTAAATATCCTTCCCAGTAAAATATGTAAGCTCAGGGCTTAGAAAATGGTCCTTTTTACCAAGCTGTTCTATTTTGTAAAGGCTTAAAATATGCTTTGTACAATTATTTGCAGAATATTCATTTATGCTTTTGCTAAACGAAAGGCATTTTTCAATAGTCGCTTTATCAACACCATTTTCCACAAGAATAGGCTCTAATATTTCAGGAGGCAATGAAATAAAAAATGGTGTATCAGCTATGAGGTAAGAATTGCTGTTTTTTGTGCCATATCGAAGTATCATACTCCAAAAATCATCAGAATTATTCGAACCATAATCTTCAAACAACTTCAAGCAATTCGAAAGCATAGAAAGATACACTCTTTCGTAATGCTTTACCGAAACAGAGTCATAAAAACATGCAGTATATCTCGTTAGCGAGGTATTATCTATGCAGTTGCCAATTAATGCAAACTCGTCATTAACGATAAACAAAGTTTGCTTTTGCTTAATTTCTGAATACAATGGCATGTAAAATGATTCTAAGGCTCCACTTAGGTGCATTGGCAACCATTTAGAATATATTGAAGCAAGGGAATCAGGGTGCCTGTCCACCCAGTGAATTATCTTAATTTTGTTTCCGTTTAAAAGCAACTGTTTAAGCTTTTGCTCCCAAACGTTTAAAAATTCCCTATCCTCCGTAAGCCAAGACATATCCTCTTGGCTAACTAAAAGCAGTTGTTTTTTGCCATCAGAAGAAAACACAAGGTCTAAAATCTCTATAACAGCCTCACGTCGTCCCTCATTGCCAAGATACACCTTGTATTCATTTATATGTTTATCCTTGTTTTTAATATTATTCTCAGTTAAATAACGAGATAATAAACTCTCTAAATTCTCGCTATTTTCAAGCTCTGCCTTGCTAAAATTTTCCTTTAAAATTCCCTTCAAAATTTTTTGCCCTAATAGGTTATCAATAAAGATAAAATAATCAACAATTTTTTTCAAATGCACCGAACGAGGTGAAAGCATTCGCTTTGAATTATTCCATTTACTAACAAGAGTATAGTCCACATAAATTGCCTTAGCAAGCTCTCTTGCAGATATATTAAGTGCAGTCATACATATATTAAGCTTCGATTTTTGCGAGGAATCCATAATATTCACCCCTTTAAAATATATTATAACAAATGACAACATTTTGTCAACTTTTTTAAGTTGACGTTTTTTGTTTTCAAATGAAATTAATGCTGATTTCCTGTATAATTAAGCATAAGGTAAATTAGCTTAATGGGGGGCTATAATTATTGAATAAAAAATTAAGGCTTTATACAAAGCCATTTGTTACTGGGGCAGTATTGCTTGTTTTAGGGATTTCTATGCTTGCCTATGGAATTATTATGGCAGGTCAGACACATAATTCCGATTTTTACGCTTTGGTTGTTTTTGGGGCTATTTTTATTATATCAGCCGTCGTTACTATTTTTGTATATGGAGCATTAGAAGTAAAATTTCAAAAGATAATTAATAGTAATACACTTTTGGATTTTTGCATTGATGATTATGGGTACAAAAAAACAGCAGAGATAACTGCAAACGAAGTAAAAGCAAATAACAAAATAACCTTATTTATAATGTTATTTTTCTTTGGTTTGCTTGCAATAGTTGGACCGTTTGTTGCAGATGACGGATATTTAATCAGCTTAATTTCAATTGGTTTGGCAGTCTTTTTAACTTTATCTGCTATAATCGCTACAAAATATAGGGTAAATAAGCTAATAAAAGGCTCTAAAAGGGTTGTTTTATCAAAAAAAGGTGCGTATATTTGTGGCGAGTTTCACTGTTGGGATATGGCCGGCTCGGCACTTTTAAAAGCAGAATATATTTGCAATGGCAATAAAAATGGATGCATAAAAATTAACTATGGGGCTATAACACTTCCGGCACAATCAGTATATTCGTTTATAGTGCCAATTCCAAAAGAAATGGAACAAAGGGCAAAGGATATCGTTAAATTACTATACAATTAGAAAGGGGAATTTTATGAACATTGAAAGCATATCAAATGAAAGAAGATTTATTTTTCCAGTCAATAAAAAATGTGGGTTTTTCAGCAGCAAATCCTATGCTTTAATATTAACACAGGAGCAAATAGTCCTTGCAAATTTATCAGATAAAATGATAAAGGAAGCAACTGCCGAAGCATTCAAAAAGGCTAAGGATGAAGGAAAGGGATATTTTGCGCAGGTAGAAAGTGCTATGACGGCTTTAAATGGATTGTGCAGTAAATATTATAGCCCTACAATTAGCGAAATACTTGCAGAAAGCAATGAAAATTTTAGTATTTCAAATGACGAAGTGAAAAAGCTTAGGTTTATTTCCTATAATACTGTTGTTAATGATGACACATTAAACCAAAATGCGAAGAGTGAGCTTATAATCGAAACAAATAAAGAAAAGATTAAGCTTATTTTGGCAAATAGTGATAACGATAAATTGGTATCGCAAAATTCGAAACAAATATTTGGCGATAAACTAAAATAATATTTTTCGGAGGGATTTTATGACACAGCAAGCAAGAGCACCAATGCCAAAATGGCGTGTAATACTTAATATGATGCTAAGTCCAGGAAATGTTTTAAAAAGTACAGTTAGCAAGGTTTCGTGGAAATTCTCTGTTATAGTTTCAGCAGTTGCATTTATGTTTTTTTTCCTGCAAACAGGGCTTGACCTTTACAAAACAATGCAAAAGGATATGTTGTTTGTTATATTATCTGCATTAAAGGGTGCTATTTATGGGGGTGTTGCAATACCTTTGCTTGCAGGCTTGGTATGGTTAATTGCAAGGCTTTTCAAAAGCGATAAGGATTTAAAATGGGTTATATCTTCATTTTGCCTTAGTTATAGTGGGGCGCTTATTTATGGAATTTGTGGTATTTGTTTTTCACTCATATTGGGGTGGAGAACCTCGGTAGCGTTTGGAATAACAGGCGTTCTATGGGCAACAGGTCCACTTATGGCAGTTATAAGGGAAATGACCGGTGCAAAGGCATTTGTAAGCATTGTTATCTCGACAATTGTTGGAGTTATAGTTCTTTTTAGCTGGTATATATTGGGGGGTGCGTAAAAATGGAAGATAAATGGAGTAAATTCAAGGCATTTATTGGTACTATCTGCTTTGCTGTGTTCGGAGTAGTCAGCTTTATGGATATTAACTACCCTGATAACCCTATAAACATTGGCGTTGGAATAGTTATCGGTCTTTTGTTTTCATTTGTAAGCAAAAAGGTGCTTTCGATATTAGTTTCAATGTTTAATGGCAAGCTAAAAACTACTCACGGAAGGAAAATAGTAAAGGAGATGGTTTCAAAAACATTGGTTTATATGTTGCCATTTGCTGTTATGGCATTTTTCTCTACATACTACCTTGGTTGGACGGCAAACAGTGCATTTGTTTCATCAGCAGTTATGACCTGTGCTGCCTTAACTGCTGTTGAAATAGGTAAGCTTAAAGAAAAACCAAGCATTGTTGACACAATTGCAACTACTGTAAGCTCGTCCATTCTTTCGACTGTATGGGTACTATCAATTGGGCTTTTAAGAGTTATACCTGGATATGTTTTGGCAATTATTAAGCTTGTGCTACCACTTATTAGCCAATTCAAAATATGAAGGGAGATGAGAGCATTGTTACTTAAAAAATTAGAACGTGTTTTTAGTGCTTTGTTATGTTTATTAATATTAACTTCTATGTTTTCATTTCCTGTGTATGCAGCAGATGTTCCAAGACCAGTTTCGCCAAGGGAAATGACAGTGTTAAGAATGGGGCAATGGGGAACAAGCATGGAAGGTCAGTTGGAGTGCAAAGATGATCTAAAGCCAGACACTCAATTTAACAATGACCCAATAGTATTAGAGATAAATAAAGCAGTTGTTTTATCTAAAATTTATGTTGCTATTGCTAATACAAAAGAAAAACTTCCAGAGGGGCTTATTGTTGATTTTGTGGGAGAAGACGGGGTAGTACACGGAGGAAACGGAGCAAATATTGGAAGTAGTGGAGGAGCAGGAACATTAGATTCTTCTGGCGAAGTAGGCTTAGCAAGTGTCGAACGAGGGGTTGACCTAAATCGTCCAGTTATAACAACTGAAATTCCACTAAATACTGTATTACAACCTGGTAATTATACAGTTAATGTGTATTCCAAGGGCAATGGATATGTAATTTATAGTAAGGAAAGCTTGTATTTTGGACCAATGGTGATTAAGGCAAGCGATTATGAACAGTGGAAAAAGTATCAATATCAAAGATATTTGTATGACGAATATATTTCTGCGCAAAATGCGTTAAAGGAAAAGAACAAGGCGAAAAATAGTGAAACTGCTCCAAAGGGGCTTGTTAAATTTGGTCAGCAAATACCTATAACAAGCGAAAAATTGCCAGACAAACCACAGAATGTGGATAAAAAAACTGCAGAAATACCTCCACCACCAGGAGATATAAACTTTACATTTGATAAACCAAGTTTGCTACTTGATGTTCAAATAGAACACAAGGCACTTTACCCTCCTATCGAGGCAGGAATAATAACCCTTGTGGCTGATAATGGCAAGGAATATTCCTATCGTGCATTTAACGCAAGGGTGGCAGGAAGTGAAAATTCAGTTTGGCGAATACAGCCTGGTGTTACCTTGCCTGCTGGTAAGTATAGTCTTGTTGACCCTCGCAGGGATTTATGGGTGCTAAACAAAAAGACTAATCAGCCAAGCTATTACATTGAAACCCTGCCTGCACCAGTAAACGACTTAACTGGTACATACCAAATAAAAGGCACAACAGGTGGGAACAAACCAACTAATTTTGATATGGAAATTGGTGTTATTGATAGAAATAAAACCATTGAGATTGCAGGGAAGTATAAATATTTGCCAAAGGACGCTAAGGCAGGAAACGAAATTGAAATTCCGTTTAGTCAAGTGTGCAATGTATTTGAACGAACAGACGAGGTTACAAAAGCTAATTTTGATTTTAAGGTAACGGTGCCTCATGGTGATTATACAGAGTCTGTTGCTGTAACTGCTGTTTTAGTGTTTACAAGAATGGAAAATACAGATAATATTACGTTTTCAGGAAGTGGAGATATCCACTATGTTCGCCCATATACCAAAAAATATGGTGGCGACGACCATATCAATAAAGGAAGTGCCGAGGGGTATAGATTATTTAAGCAGCTGCCATTTTTTGTTCAGTATGCAATGAATAAGGATATGAGGGTAGGCAATGTGCCAGGGCCTGCCGATGATAAGCAGGCTGCAACAGGTATGATATTCCCAAGTCTTGCAGCAATGTTGCTTCAAATAATGTCGTCAAGGAAAGCAAAGCGCATAGATTTAAAAGAATATGACGAGGAAGAAAGCGGTAGCGGTGACGATAGAGGCGGTGGTGACGATAGTGACAGCGGTGACGATAGTGACAGCGGTGACGATAGCGATAGTGGTGACGATAGCGACAGTGGTGACGATAGTGACAGCGGTGACGATAGTGACAGCGGTGACGATAGTGACAGCGGTGACGATAGTGACAGTGGTGATGATAGCGATAGTGGTGATGATACGGACACTCCAACGGACACACCAAAAGACACGCCAACGTATGCACCGACAGACACACCGGCAGAAACACCAATAGAAACACCAACAGAAACACCAACAGACGCACCAACAGACGCACCAACAGACGCACCAACAGACGCACCAACAGACGCACCAACAGAAACACCAACAGAAACACCAACAGACGCACCAACAGAAACACCAACAGACGCACCAACAGAAACACCAACAGACGCACCAACAGAAACACCAACAGACGCACCAACAGACGCACCAACAGACGCACCAAAGGAGCTTCCGCCAGAAGGCACGCTTACCAACCCTGTTGATGGTCAAGATGAGGTGTTCACAAATATTGATGGTATAATGTATTTTGTGAAATACAACAAGGAAACTGGTAACTGGGTTGATACTCAAAACGGTAGTGTGTTTGACCCTACAAATTTCAACGAAAATCAAGAAAAGTTAAGAGCCGAGCGTGAAGGTGTTGCTGCTGAACAAAAAGCATATAAAGAGTATGTCGAGCAAACTCAAAAAGAAGGGCCTTCATGGTTATTAAAAGAAGTTATAGAAAAATCAAGAATAAGAAATGAAGCAACTGAAAACCTTAAAAATATTACGAAATATGATATGTCATCAAATGGAGGTATTGGCACCAATGATATTGATGTAAGGGTTGATAAGCTATATACTTCTCTAAATGACGGAACAATGACACCAGAAGAAGTAATTGCAAGAACAAAGAGTATGGCAAAATACATAGAGGGTCGCTCAACTGGAAGAAGCAGTGATGACTATAACGCTGCGGCAAAGGCAATGTCCGAAACCAGCATATTGCGCGACGGTGCTACGTCAGTCTTTCAAGAAGTCGCAGAAGCTAAATCGTGGAAAGGTATGGCAGTACGTGCTGGCGTGGATTTTCTCACTCTTGGTTCAAGTGAAATGGTTTTCGCACCTGCACAAGCTTACTATGCAATAAAAGAAGCTGAAGAAAGTGGTAATAGTGGGTATTGGGCTGCGGCACAAACAGCAGGTACTGTTGTACTTGGCGAAGGAATTGGTCGTGCTATCGGAGCAGCGGCAGGCTCAAATATATCCAGGGAGGTTATTGCGGGTGTAAATCATGAGTATATTTCGCCGGTAACAAAAAAGATTGTTCAAGTTGCAAGTGAGGGAATTGAGCGTGCAGGACTTACAAACGCTGTAAAAGGTGCATCACAGCTTACAAACGATGCTATCACTCTGGCAAAAAGACCTGTTTCAAGCTTTTTTGGAGAGTCTGCTGAAAATGGTGCGAAAGCTCTTGGAAAGCCTCCTCGTGGAGTGCTACCTGACGGAAGAAATACAGATATAGCAAGCCTAAATAAATCTATAGAGGAGCATAATTTATACCGTGCATCTGTAAAAGAAAATGTTGATAATATTGCTACCAAGGTAGCAAATGGCGAAAAGATTAAAGTGAACGATGTTGCAAAGAGTCTTCGCGACCCAGGCACAATGAGGGAACTCAAAAAGATGCCGGAAAGCGTAAGAAAGCCTTTTGTGGAGGCTGAGGAAAAGATTTTGCAGCCAACCTTTAATAAAACCAGCAAAGATTTGAGAGAGCTATATCCAGGGAAGAAAATAAAAGTTGAAGTTGTACGAACTCCTCCAAAACCTGGAGAGGTTGTTGACCCATTTAGTATCAACACAGATGTAGATGCAGTAGCAAAGGTTGAGGTTAGACCGGGTGTTTGGGAGGAAATTCCACGAGGCAAGGTTAAGGCAATTTATGAAAAGAATTTTGCTGAATCTACGGGATATTTAAAAGGTGGAAAGTTTGATGTTGCAAAAGCTCATAAGGATATGCCTGATGTAGACTGGGAAAAAATGACCAAAGAACAGCAGCTTAGCAAAGTAGCGGAAAAACATAATCAACAGGTTATGGATGTATATGACAAAGAGGCAGGCATAGACTTTAATGCAGGAAAAGGCAAAGTCACTGGCACAGCAAATGCTGGTCTTGCAAAGGATGGATTGGGTACTTTGGCGGATGCAGAGCAGCTTGGAAAAATGGAACTCGAAAAGGTTCAGAAATGCTTCAGGTCAAGCGATATTGCCATGCAGAACGAAGGTTATGAAGGAATTAAAAAGATGGGTGAAATGACAAAGGATTTAACCAAAGGATACCAACAGATGGGCTACAATGTAAATAGTATGGATGATAAATTTGAAAAAGCACTCAAATTGGTTTCAGATCGAAACATTTCGCCTATTGAAAAAGAACTTGCATTGAGAAAGTTAAACTTTAACGGCTCGGATGACTTGGCGAAAAAACTTTCGGGGCACATAGAAGGGCTTAAAAATGCAAAGCTGGCGTCTAATGCTGTGGGAAACAATCCAGTTGACACCAAAAAAATGGGGCAGTTTATAACACATGTTATAAATAAAGCCAACTCAAGTGATAAGGAGGGAATATAAATGGATGCTCAAAACGTAAAAACCCCAATTGCCTATGGCCTTGGAGTTTTCGACCTTGGAATTATAAAAAAAGAGCTTAAACTAAATTGCACAGGGGTTTCTCCACTCGCCGGTGATGGCAGAATTGAAGGCGAACTGTCGGAAGAGGTTAAAGAACTGCTTGGCGATAACAGATTTAAGAATGCTATGGCGGTTATGGCGGCACCTGACTTTAAAATCCCTTTTTATAAGGGCGGTGGCATCGAGATTTCAGAACGATTCTCTGTATATGGAAAACAGCAGGGCGAAATAACATCGCTTATTAGCCTTCAAGCCGGAAAGGACGCAATAATTCTTTGCAGCTTTGAAAATGTCGAAAGCTTTGCAGTATGGTTTGCAAACGGATATGCCTCGAATGCACAGAATCAAGTTGCAAATATTATTAAGCCCAAATTAACCGTTGAAGAGTTTATTTGCATTTTTAATCTTGTTGACTGCTACAAGCGTGTTCAAATGTCCTCGATGCTTGATTATAAATTTGTACAGGAGCCATTCATATCAGATGTTGACTATGCCATAACATTGAAAATGTCAACCGAAAAAAAAGATTTAAGATGGCTGTTGCCTACCTTCATTGAATTAATGCCGGGATTATTAGGGAAAAAAATTGATATTTCAAAGGAACATTTGGATGCTGCAATTTCCATAGGGTTGATTACAGAGTTTGAATTGTCAGAAAATAAAGTGATTTATAAGTTTAATGTTAGTGGCAGAGTTCTCGGAGTTGAATTTGACAAGACATGGTCATTCGGTGTAGGGTTTAATGTAATAACAAATAAAGGGCAAAGCAACGGTATGTTCCTTGCGCCTACTTCAATGACAAATCACCTGTTCACGCTGGAAGAAGGAAAAATATCACATATGGCTTTAACTCAGGAAGACCTTGCAAATGCAATGTGTGACATAATAAACAGTATTAAAATTTAAAGGAGGTATTACATTATGAAGAGAACGATTACATTTATATTGATTTTATTATTTTCAACTACATTAGTTGCGTGTAACTCAAATACTCCTTTGAAAGGTGAGGAAATAAAGAATGCATTTGTGGGTAATTGGAAGGTTATTGAGGAAATATCAAAAGATGGTGAAACTAAAAAAACCGGCAATCTAAAGGTTATTTATGCCGTTACCCCAACGGAGTATAAATACTATCTCGGTGATGCTATGAGTATGAAAAAACGTGTTGTTTACACCTGGGGAGATGGAAACAGTATCAACACCCAAATCTTTGTAACCTCTGCATCCATGGGCGAGGTTAGTGGTGGTAAGGAGAACATAAAGATAGAAATTAAAGTTGGTAAGCTCTATATGAAAACAGGCGATGGAAAAACCACCGTTATGGAAAAGTATATAGAGGATATACCAAAGTAATAAATTCACTTTAAGATACCTATAATCATAAAAGGGGGTAAAGTGGTGAAAAATAAATTAATTTTTATTATTACTAAGTATAGGAATGTGTATTTCCTTTGTTTCTTGCGGCAAAGAGGATACAAAAACTGCTTCTCCGAAAAATTTAATTTTGGGCAACTGGGTTTTGGAGGATATAATTAAAAGTGGAAATAGTATCATTTCACCAGAGCAAAGAGAAAAATTATCAAAAGATATAGAAAATGGGTTACAGCCGGTTTATATATACGAAAAAGATAAAATTAGAGTTAAGATGATGGGTGAATGGCTTGTTTCCAGTTATACTTGGATCGATAATCAAAAAATAGAAGTAACTAATAAAGACGGAATTAAAATAAATAAAGTTGAGGTTACAGCCGAAAAGTTGATTTTATCAGAGGGTAGCAATGATACTGAGAATAATAAGCAAACAGTAGTTTTTAAGAGATATAAAGGTGTATTGCCAGAGTAAAATCAATTATTTAATGTATTGGAGATGAAAAAATGAAAAAATCAGTTAAGGGGATTGCGTTATTGATAATCCTAATAATATCATTTTTGCCGATAATAACAGGGTGTGATTCAAAAGATAAAAAAGTTCACTTTCAATTTTTGAAAATACAAAGATATGATGAAGAGCATAATCGTTTAATGAACGAATATTTGGCAAAAAGTGAGGGTACTGGCAATATTTCTTTTGATGATGGTAAAATTTCAATAAATGAAACCACCAAGGACGGCGTAACAAGCAATTCCACTATTGAATGGCCTAAAATGCCTTTGAAAGTTGTTCCGGGGGAAAAACTTAGCTTTACCGCTACATCTATGGGCGAGGGAACGATAACACATTTTTATCTGCATACTGGGAATGATATAAATAATTTGGAAAGAGTGGACGGTAAAATGTACGGAACCACCGAGGGCACCTATCAGGTTGAGTTTAATATCCCAAAGGATAAGAAATATTTTGGCATTCATGTTTATGGTTCTAATAATAGGTTTGGCATAGGAAGTATGTACATTTACGAAATTAAGGCTGGGGAGTAATACAGCACTTAGCTTCTACTCATTATATTCCTTACAAATAAAGGGGTTTGCCGTTTGGCAAACCCCTTAAATTATATTTAAAATTGACTGTTTATAAAAATCAACGCAAAATATTAAGTTTGAAATGTTATAATAATTTATGTTTACAAATTCAAATTATGTGTTATAATATAATTGATACATATTGATACTACTAAATATCAGTTAAAGGTGGTGCTACTATGGAACTTGAAATATTTACTCAGATGCTAAGCGATAAACACGCATTGGATTTTAAAAAATTAGCCTACAAATATGGTGATTCAAATTTAAAAGAGTACATTGAAACACTGAAAGCTAACTTTTATCAAAAGATTGATTTGCTGGATTTTAACAGTAATAATATTTTCCTTGTGCCTAATAAAACGAATATAACATCACAACTTGCAAAAACCTTAATAATGACATATTCAAGCGAGAAATATAGTATAAAGGCGATGGAAGACGAGATTATTGCTACGCTATCCATTGAGCAGGTAGATACTACAAGAGAAAGTGTAAGGAGAATCTTAAATGGAATTGCTCCCATAAACGATAGTGAAAATAAAGCTTATGGCATAAAAAGAGGTCTGGATTTTATATCTGACATATCGAATAAAATTACTGAAGAAAATTTATATAAGCTGTATATGCTGTCTTGCGGCGACTTTTTAGATAGTAATGACAGGCTTAATGGAAATAACAAATATCGTGATGACGAAGTTTTCATTGTTGGAAGTGAGGTTAATCACAAAGGGCTTGACTATAAATTGCTGCCGGAATACATGGCGAATTTAATTTAGTTTATCAACAGCGATAATAATATGGATCAGATTGTAAAGTCTACGGTAATTCATTACTATATTGCTTGCATTCACCCATATTTTGATGGAAACGGTAGGACAGCAAGACTATTACAACTTTGGTATTTGGTTCAAAGTGGATATACTGCATCAATGTTTGTTGCTTTTTCATCATATATAAATGCTAATAAATCCAAATATTATGAAACGTTTATAAGAATAATGGATAATTATAATGTTTCAAATGTTTTAGTTGTAACTCCTTTTGTAACCTTCTTTATAGACAACGTATTTTCAAAGTTGGAACAAAAACATGAAAATGACAAGCCTCTTGCAAAATTCAACGAAATTTTAGAAACTGGAAATATAACAGAAAAAGAAAAGGATTTATTTTTGTATGTCTTGTCAAACTACGGGGATGAAGAGTTTTCAACCAAAACCCTTGAAAAAGACTTTAAAGATGTAGCATATGCAACAGTGCGCAGCTTCGTACTGAAATTTGAGGGAAAAGGGCTTTTAAGTAGCCAAAAGTATGGGAATCGCGTAAAATATAAACTAAAAATTTATTAGCAACAGGGTGTATTCCTGTTTGGACACAAATTATTATCTACATCGTTGACAAGAAAAAGGATCTACCTTTTATTTACACAATCAAATTTTCTGTCTCTACTGCACCAACATGACAACTTTCATATCACTATAGTAGAGACGGTTGACTACAATTAGGAAGTAATATAAAGAACTATTAGAACACAAAAAACAAATCCATTTATAAAAATTAAATTATTATATAAAGAAGAGCTTCATCTTTCACCCTTGCATACTGACCATATATAATAAGGTCGTTATTGCGTCTTATGAATTTCTTTTTATGGTTCAACAAATTATACTCCATCATCTCTAACCATATATCTCTACTTTCTAAAATTTTTACTTCGTTACCCATTTGACTGCATCCTCATTTTATACCTGTTAGATCATTAAACTCTTTACCAGGTGTTTTAGCACCTTCGATTATTTCTTCCCATGTTTTGCCGTTTGCTAAATAAAACAAACTACTAAAAGCAAGGCAATGTCACGTCAGTTAGAAACTACGTGACCTACCAACTTTAATCTGCCAACAATCTTTTTTTTGCTTCGTTTAGTAACTCCATTAGCCAATCCAAAGGAATTATTAAGTCTTTATCACTTTAATACCATTTGATTTCCAACCCATTGCTTCCTTGCTTAATAACAGATACACCTTCATTGTTGTATAGTATTTCTACTATAAATTTGTAATCACTAAATGGATCATTTGCAAAATCGGCACTCCAACCATTCATCTGTATTCCTCCTCATTAAGTGGTAAATTTTTCCAAAAAACCAATAAATGTTTCCCCATCAGCTGACCATCTTGCACCCATTCCATCTGGTAGTCTCAAATCTAAAACATCTCCATATGCTTTTGTATTTCTAAGAACAGAAGTTGCGTTAGGGTCACTCAAAATTTTGTTTAGATAGCTCATTCCTTGTGCAGTATTTTTTGCGGCATTGCCAGTAACTTCACCTGTAAATGCAGTACCTTCTCTTATTGTGTGTTTCTGAAATGCCCTACCGACAGCAGTATTGTTTCCTCCCACCGCAGAATTAGCAGAACTTATCAAATTGTCTGTACTTCCCCAAGGGTTACCTGTTACACTATAAACACCATTCTCAACATTATCTATTAAATTTCCAGCTTTTTGTATATTTTAAGAGATAAATGACCTTATAATATTAACTTTTTGTAGTATTCTACCATCTTCAAGGAAATGGACTGCGAGAATGGTGTGCTAAAAAATATTATGTAGTTTTTGTTATGCCAAAAGCCCGAATATATCGGGCTTTTGGTTTTCATGCTTTAGAAATTCGCTTCATCTACATCAACTTGAATAATATAAGTATTTTCAGCCTTGAGTTTAAGCAAATCAACTGCTTTGGTGACTTTGGTAAAAAATGCTCGCTTTTTTAATTCATTTGAAAAGCCATGATATCCAAAATAAACATCGTTGTTCTCATACAAATTATCAAAGGTTTCATGGATTTCCTCAAGCAAACCAGCGAGTTCATAATTAGTTGCCAACTCACTCGGTAGCCCATTTCCTATCAATTCGCCGTCCTCGTTTTCTACCCAAATTGGGCTACAATCATATTCCAACATGAACTTAATTGTTTTCATCGCCGTTTCCTCCTTATGGTAATGATACTGGATTTGCGCCTACTATGAATCCATTGCCGCCAACTGTTATTGACACTCTTTGCGTTTGACCATTAAAGACAACTTCGTATATGGGTCTTGTACCTTGCATGCCAACAACTTTGCCTTCCGTTACAGCCTTTGTAATAAACTCAGGTATTTGCTCAATATTAATACCTTTAGCAGCAAATTGACTTGCATGAGTTTCTATGTGCTGCAACCCAGCTGATGGATTTCCCTTTTCCAGCCAAACAAGTTTACCTTCTGGCGTTTTGGTTACAGTCACAACATCATCTGGAGCAAACTTATTGCCACTATTTGAAAGTTCGTCCATTAAACTCTGCGGTTTCAGCTTAATTCCTGCATCCTTATAAGTGGCATTTGCAACATCATCTATTAAACTTCCAGCTTTTTGTACTACTGGCATTGTTATTAAAGCAGTAGACAAACTATCAAGCCAATGTTGCAGTGATAATGGTTTTTCGGGATTAAAAGTTCCTTTTACAGTATCGAATAAACCAGATGATAACCAATTTCCAACATTATATACGGAAGGGTTGCTAAATGCTTTTTCTCCACGTATGCCATTTTGCAAAAACATATTTTTGATTGCATCAAAAGCACCAATAGTTAAATAATTTGAAATATTATAAAAATTCGGTTGGTTAAATGCTTTATCTGTCCTAGTTTGTGTGGATTTCCATAGAGCAGTTAATAGATCCCTCATTTCGTTTAAAATTTCAGGAGTGTAATTGTTTCCATCATCAAATTGCACTCTTTCACCATCAGCATTTATTCCAATTATATCACATCTACAATAAGGGTGTATAGGTAGAAAATTAACACCTATAGTTGCATTTTCACTATCGAATATTTTATCTTTTAAAGCTCTGCAATTAGCGCATACTTCGCTATTTTCACTGCATTTGTATTCATATTTACTGCAAACAGAATTATTAAGAGCTTCAATTTTCCCTAACATTAGTGCTGTTTGAGCATTTTCAAAAATTAACCTAATGTGATTAGAAATGACTTCTTTAATACTTTCATCATCAAATTTATGTTTGTGCCTTTGCTCTATTTTTTCAATCAAATTATCAACAGCATTTTTGACATCTTTCTTTTTGATGTCAACAAGCACATTATTAGAAAGCTCATTTATACTAATTCCAGGTGTCACAAAGTTGCCAAATGCCAAAAATAGAAACCTTTCTCAAACATTATTTAACTGCAACTATGTTCTATAAATTTATGTGTTAATTATAGCATACCACAGATAATATGGTAAAGTGCATAAAAAGTGCAAGTTTTAGGCAAAAAATATATTAAAGCTCTACTTTATTACTATAACATTCAATGAAGTATAAAAGCAATATTTTTTATGTTTACAAATTCAAATTATGTGTTATAATATAATTGATACATATTGATACTATTAAATATCAGTTAAAGGTGGTACTATTATGGAACTTGGAATATTTACTCAAATGCTAAGCGATAAACACGCATTGGATTTTAAAAAATTAACCTATAAATATGGCGAGGCAAATTTAAAAGAATATATTGAAACGTTGAAAGCTAACTTCTATAAGAAGATTGATTTGTTGGATTTTAACGGTAATAACATTGCCTTTGTGCCTAATAAAACAAATGTAACATCACAGCTTGCAAAAACCTTAATAATGACATATTCAAGCGAAAAATATAGTATAAAAGCGATGGAGGAAGAAATTATCGCTACTCTTTCCATTGAGCAGGTAGATACTACAAGAGAAAGCGTGAGGAGGATCTTAAATGGGATTGCTCCCACAAACGATAATGAAAACAAGTCTTATGGCATTAAAAGAGGTTTGGATTTTATATCCGACACAACAAATAAAATTACTGAAGAAAATTTATATAAGCTATATATGTTATCATGTGGTGATTTTTTAGATAGTGATGACAGACTTAATGGAAATAATAAATATCGTGATGATGAAGTTTTTATTGTTGGTAGTGAAGTTAATCACCGAGGGCTTGACTATAAATTGCTGCCCGAATACATGGCGAATTTAATTAAGTTTATAAATAGTGATGACGATATGGACCAAATTGTTAAATCTACCGTCATTCATTATTATATTGCTTACATTCACCCATATTTCGATGGAAATGGCAGGACAGCAAGGCTATTGCAACTATGGTATTTAGTTCAAAATGGTTATAAAGCTTCAATGTTCGTCGCCTTTTCGTCATATATAAATGCGAATAAATCCAAATATTACGAAACGTTTATAAGAATAATTGAGAATTATAATATTTCAAATGTTTTAGATGTAACTCCTTTTGTAAACTTTTTCGTCGACACTGTATTTTCAAAATTGAAGGGAAAGCACTACAACGATAAGCCTCTTGCAAAATTCAATGAAATTTTAGAAATGGGAAATATAACTGAAAAAGAAAAGGAGCTGTTTTTATATGTGTTGTCAAGTTATGGGGATAGTAAGTTTTCAACTAAAACCCTTGAAAAAGATTTCAAAAACGTAGCGTATGCAACGGTTCGTAGCTTTGTATTAAAGTTTGAGGAAATGGGGCTTTTAAGTAGCCAAAAGTATGGCAACCGTGTAAAATATAAACTAAAAATTTAGTAGCAACAGAGTGTGTTCCTATAGTAACATAAATTATTATTTACATCATTGACAAGAAAAAAGAGTTACCTTTTATTTACACAATCAAATTTTCTGTCTCCAATGCACCATCATGACAAGTTTCATATCACTATCGTAGAGACAGTTGCCTATATTTGATAAGGTTAATTAACCTTCGGGTTATGAGAATTAGAGTGTCACTTTTGCATTGCCTCTTAATCTGTTTATAACTAATAAATCTTTATTATATACACTCATATAGAAGCACTTCCTCTGATTTAGTACTTTGAAGAAATTCCGCATCAAGACTATCCGTAGTAACTATATCAACAGGCAACCCAAGGGTTTCTTCAACATCCGACAGAAACCCAGCGAGTGCAAACAACCCTTTTATTTTACCCTTATCAATAAGCAAATCAACACCGCTATTGGAATCTGCATCACCTCTTGCATACGAACCAAATAAGCATATACGCTGTACACCATAACGAACAGCAACATCTGACACTTTATCTTTTAATTGTTGTAGAGTATATAGCATTTAGAAACCCTTCTTTTACTAAAATATTTTTTTCATATTCTATTGCAATTATACACCTTTCGCTAAATTATGTCAAATTAAACCAATTGCAGACTGCAAGCTTTTATCTATTCAACAATAATTATCCATATCATTTAACCAATTATTGAGTGCCTCAATAGGAATACGTATACTTGCTCCTACATAAATTACAGGAAATCCTTCTGTCTTTATAAGCTCATAGGCTTTGTTCTTTCCTATGCCTAATGCCTTTGCCATTTCTGGGACAGTATATGTAAGTTTATTATTCATAATTCTTCTTCCTCCTTTTAATTCGTATAAAACCAGCATCAAAATATTCTTCAATAATAGGTCTTAAACCCTTTAGCTTATTGCAATTAAAATGTTCTGGGAGTATGACAGGATTAACATTTTTTCTTCTCAAATCGTTAATCAGTTTGCTAAACCTTTTAGCCACTCTGTCAGGATTCCTTTTGTTTAAAAGGTATAATTCTTTTGCAGCATGAATACTACCCTCGCTATTGATTAATTTGATGATATCATATAAAACATCTGATTTACACTTGGATTTAGCAGTCTCTATGGTATAATAATTCCCTGCACCGATTATAGAATCAAAGTGCTGCATGATGTAACTTTTGCAAAGTTCTACATTAAGAAACTGCCCAAGCTCATTCTTAGTAATTTGCCCTTTGCGTTTCATTTTGTCTGTACTAACAGTAAGCTGTATTTCTAATCGCAGCAGGCTTTTAGCTCGCTCAATATCCGTAAATTTTTTATTGTATTGCTTCTGCTTAATTTGTAATGTGGCATACCTATCATAAAAGTTCACTACATAATTCTTATTGACCAGGTAGAAATTGTTAGCTTTATTGAACCACATTTGTGTAACCTCATTTTCCAGAGCATAATGTGGAATATTTCCATGCTTGAATAATTCAATATATTGTGGAATCAAATCCTGTTTAACCCTAATATCAATGGCGTAGTCTATTCTTTTTACCTTCCATTTCAACATATCAGGTACATCCAATCCAACCTTATCTTGCAAGAATTTATTGAATTTATTTCTTGCAGTATCAACTTCATCTTCGTATAAAACATTGATATAGTTATTTTTATCAACCAATAATTTTGGTCTAAGTAAAATTTCAATGGCATAGTAACCATTATCGAATAGAGACCTAAATCGTATCTCTTCAAAACCCTTATTTGCAAACATATATGTCACAACAGAGTATGGGTGTTTATTATCTTTATGCAATGTATCCTTTGACTTATTTGCATTCGCTTCGACAAACTCATCAGTGAGAGCCACAGCTTTTTTATATTCTTCGTATGATTTGAAATTATAATATATGTATAATGTATCTACCATAACTTATTCACTCCTTTTTTTATATTAAAATGTTATTTATTTATAACATATAATTAGGAATGAATTGGGACGGGATAATATATATAGGTATAGTATAGATATAATATAAGACTAATGAATATAGGTAATAACAGGAAATGATGGATGGGTAGTATATAATCTAAGATAACATTTATACAATACTATAAATATGCATCACTTAAACGTATAAATGTTAATACGTACACAAAAGTAGTTTGACTTTTGTGTATAATGTGGTATAATTTGTTTATACTATAGTTGGAGGTGTTCTTTATGATAAGAGAAGCCATTAACGATTTAATTAAATGGAAAAGTGGCAATACCAGAAAGCCTTTAATAATTCGTGGTGCAAGACAGGTAGGTAAAACATGGATTATGAAGGAATTCGGAAAAACGCATTACGAAAAATGTGCATATATAAATTTTGACAATAATGAACGAATGCAGAGCTTATTTAGTGGTAATCTTGATATTTCAAGAATAATAACAGCTCTTCAAATTGAATCTGGTGTGAAAATTGAAGCTGATAATACGCTAATTATTTTTGATGAGGTGCAAGAGGTTCCACGGGCTTTAACATCATTAAAATACTTCTGCGAGAACGCACCACAGTATCATATAGTTGCTGCAGGATCATTGCTTGGCGTTGCGCTTCACCCAGGCACATCTTTCCCTGTCGGCAAGGTTGATTTTATGGATTTGTATCCGCTCAATTTTATAGAATTCTTAAATGCAACAGGAAATGGGAACTTGGTAGAGCTTTTGGAGTCACAAGATTTTGAACTTATAACAAGTTTTAAGGGTAAATATATTGACCTCTTAAAGCAATACTATTATGTTGGTGGAATGCCTGAGGCGGTCAGTAATTTTATTGAAACAGGGGATTATGCAATCGTTCGTGAGGTGCAAAATCGTTTGCTAACGGCATATGAGCAGGATTTTTCTAAGCATGCGCCAAATGAAGCTGTGCCAAGAATTCGTATGCTCTGGACATCAATCCCAGCTCAGCTTGCAAAGGAAAATCGAAAGTTTGTGTATGGTCTTATACGACAAGGGGCAAGAGCAAGAGAGTATGAGCTTGCAATGCAATGGCTTCTTGATTGTGGTCTGATTTATAAAGTAGGAAGGATAACAAAGCCGGATATGCCACTTATGGCTTACCAGGACTTTAATGCATTTAAACTCTTTGTTTTAGATGTGGGACTGCTTTCTGCTTTGAGTGATCTTGACATAAAATCATTATTAGAGGGCAATAGAGTTTTTGAAGAGTTTAAAGGAGCATTGACAGAGCAATATGTTCTGCAACAGTTAGTGGCAAATAAGAACATCACCCCTTTTTACTGGACTGCTGAGAAGTCAAATGGTGAAATTGATTTTGTTTTCCAGAGTGGTATGGACGTTGTTCCACTTGAAGTAAAGGCTGCTGAAAATCTTCAAGCTAAAAGTTTGAAAAGCTATTGCCTACGTTACGAGCCTAAGTATGCAGTACGCACATCAATGTCTGATTATAGAAAAGAAGATTGGCTAACCAACCTTCCACTTTATGCAGTAAATATGATTTTGCGCATTTTAGAATGCGGGCAATAAGAATTTTTCTACAGTTTTAATTATCATAGGCTAATATTAACATTATTGTCTTACTTGGGTAGATACTTTAATAAAGACTGATTCCTCATTTTGCAGGAATCAGTCTTTTAACGTTTATTTTATAAAAAAGATGTTGCAATTCGATAACCAGAAAGAAAATTACATAGATAGTCTCAAAATTTCATTATGCTAAGAAAAGCGTCTCTTTAATATTATATCGATTCAACATAATGAGTTTTGCACTCACACGCTAATTTTAAAGGTCAGTTTTTTCATCCTTGCTGTTCCAAAAGTGATTCTATTCTTTCTTCAACCTTAGCCTGATTTATAGATGTTAATCTCCTGAAATTATATATCAAATCTAATTCCTGCTTGTTTGTGTTCTCGGCGGCATCGTCTTTCATAAGTGGTGATGAGTCATTTGTCCTCCCTAACAGAAAATCCGTTGTGGTATTAAGAACATCAGCCATTTTGGCAATAAGTTCACCTCTTGGCTCACATAAGTTCTTTTCATATTTGTGCATAGTCATTTTTGTTATGCCTATCAATTCTGCAAGTTTGACTTGCGTCATATCTAAGTTATCGCGTAGAAATATAATTCTTTCACCTATCGTATTCATATCTCGCACCTACCTTCAAGAATAATTATAATCCAATGTAGCTACTTTTTTATAAAAGTAGCTAATATTATATATTTTTCTTGACAGTAGCTAAATATATACTTATAATATATTTGTAGCGTATTATTGAATAAGTGCACAAAAAAAGTTCGCAGAATATTTAACCCTGCGAACGTGTTTTCTTATTATTTCATGCGAAATTTATTAAATACAATGTCTTTGTGTGTAAATAGTACCATAAATTCCTACAAAATGCAATTAAATTTTAGAATTTTATGTAAAATTTAGTCATATCCTTGCATAAATTCAGTCATGTGCATAGTCAGTTATGCTACAATGTTACAAAAACAAAGGTGAGTGATGAAATGCCAAGAAAAGGTGAGAATATTTACAAAAGAAAAGATGGCCGTTGGGAGGGCAGATACATTAAATACCATGATTTAAACGGCAAGGCGGTATATGGCTTTATATATCGGCACAGCTATGGCGAGGTAAAACAGGATTTATTGATGATTAAGGCATCAAAAGTAAAGCCAGTTAAAAGCAGCAAAGAAACATTTGGGAGTTACCTCTCGTATTGGCTTGATAATGTTAAACCTACCCTTAAACAATCTACATTCGACAGCTATAGTAACTACGTTCACAAGCACATTATACCCCATCTCGGAGTAGTTCAAATTAGTAGGATAACAATAGAATTGTTACAAAAGTTTATCAATCTTAAATCTAAAGAACTATCACCAAAAACAATTCTCTCGCTTAAATCTGTGCTGAATTTAGCATTGTCAAAAGCCGAAGAGCAGAATTTTGTAGTAAACCCTTGCAAATATTTGAAACTTCCAAGATGTTCAGCGGATGAAATGCGAGTGTTTACCCTACCAGAGCAAAAGGAATTGGAAAGCGTACTAGATAGTCGCTCTGATATTGGGGTTTTGATTTGCCTATATACTGGAATTAGAATAGGCGAATTATGTGCTTTAAGGTGGAATGATATAAACTTTAACACGGGTACTCTTTACATACGCAAAACAATGCAACGTGTAAAGGACGATAGCGAAAACAATTCTAAAACTAAGGTAATAATTGACGAGCCTAAAAGCCCCGCTTCAAAGCGAAGTATTCCAATACCTAGTTTTCTTATAAATACATTGAAACACTACAAAAGCACGTGCAATAATAGTGATTTTGTAATATCTGTGTACAACCGTTTTATGGAGCCGAGAACATACCAGTATCGATTTAAAACGCTGCTCAAAAATGCAGGAATTGATAATGCGAATTTTCACTCACTAAGGCACACGTTTGCTACAAGAGCGTTAGAAATAGGGTTTGATGTTAAAACGCTTAGCGATATTTTAGGTCATTCCAATCCAAATATAACGCTCAAAAGGTATGCACATTCCCTCGATACTCATAAGAGAAAAGCAATGGATAAGTTAGAGCAAGTTTATAATGCGGAACGGATATAGCCAGTCAATATAGCAGTCAATAACTATAAAGCGCAAGCAAATTTGGGCATCATGAAACACACGTTCGCAGGGTTAAATACTCTGCGAAAAATGAAAAACAATAATTAATAGAATGGGGAGAAGACAAATGAAAAAGATTACAAGTATTATTTTAACATTGGCTATAATGCTAGTTTCAATACCTGCATTGCCAATACAAGCATCAACTACAATTAAGATAGGTGACTATGTGCAGATTGGCATATACTATGATGAGCCAATACTATGGAGGTGCGTAGATATTGATGAAAATGGACCACTTATACTTGCGGATAAAATTATATCAATAAAACCATTTGATGCAAATGGCACGACGCACAAATATCTTAATGGGAATAACCAAGCTGATAACAATTATCATTATCGCAGAAGCTATGGTTCTAACCTATGGCAAACATCAAACATGCGTTGTTGGTTAAATTCTACTTCAATAGCAGGTAATGTAACTTGGCTTGATGGCTGCCCACCAATAGCTGCTAATTTATCTAATGGATATAATGAATATGTTGATAGTACATATGTATATTTATTACCAGAAACAGCATACAATGATGTTACCAGTTTTTTAGGGAGACAAGGGAAAGTATTTCCGATAACTGCGGTAACACTAAATCAGATTTTAGTTAAAAAAGGTTATATCATTCCTAACAAAACCAAAGATGGCACAAAAACAATAAAGGTTACAATAAATGGTATTCGAATAACAGTTTTGAGATTTACCAAAAAAAACTTTTTACAAATAATATATTAGTGGCAATCAGGGCAACCGGGCAGGGTTGGCTTAACCCTTATAAACAAAGGGTTTGCTGAGATAAAGCCTGCCCAGGTTACCCAAATACTAAAATGACTGCCCAGAATTCAAATTATTATATTACAGAAGCGGGGGGCAAACCCGCCCCCTTAATATAACTAATCGGCAATACAATAATTTAAAGGAGGTGCACGCCTATAGGAATAATACGAGCATATGACAGAATAGATTTGTAGTAGTAATTGAATTGAGGTGTTTAAATTGAGTAAGAAAAACAAAGTAGAGGCCAAATATATTTTCATCAATCCTAACGATAATCAGGACGTTGAGAAGGTTCTCCATAAGATAATCATAGACAAATTACTTAATAATAAATATAGTTTTCAGAGAAAAGAAGCTTAGCGAAATTCACCCCCAAAAGTTGAACACAAAAAAATCGTGTTCAATGTAAAGGGGTGTTTTTTCTATTGGCAAATAAATACACTTATGGTATTATATATAAAGGAAGTAAAAAAGGGTATGGTGAGTATATGCGTATAGTTGCTTATTGTAGGGTATCAACTGAAAATGAACATCAACTGGAATCCTTGCAAAACCAAAAGGATTTTTTTGATGATTTTGCTAAGAGGTATAACCACGAGCTTATACGGATTTATGCAGATGAGGGAATAAGCGGCAAGCAAATGGATAACCGTGTACAATTTATGCGTATGCTCGATGATTCACAGCACAACCTATTTGATATGGTTGTGGTTAAGGATATAAGTCGTTTTGCAAGGAATACTGTTGACTTTTTGACTGCTGTCAGAGAGCTTAAAGAAAGAGGAATTGAGGTCCAGTTTCTATCCAACAACCAAACAATACTGGGTAATTCTGAATTTATATTAACTATTTTCAGTGCCATGGCACAAGAAGAAAGCGCAAATCTATCTAAAAGAGTTAAATTCGGCAAAAAGGTAAATGCAAGTAAAGGTCGTGTACCTAATATTATATATGGATATGACAAAATTGACACCTTTAACCTAATAATAAATACCGACGAGGCAAATGTTGTGAGGAGAATATTCAATATGTATTGTGACGATGGATATGGCTCCAGGAAAATATCCAATACTCTAAATGAAACAAATACATCGTCAAAGAAGGGTACACGTTGGACTCCTAAAACAATTAGGCGTATAATAACAAACCCTATTTATATCGGCACTTTAATAAACAACAAAATAGAAACAGTTGACTTTTTAACAGGTAAAAGACAAGCTGTGTCAGAGGGTGAAAGCTTTACACACGAAAGACCAGAGCTTAGAATTATATCAGATGAGCAGTTCGAAAATGCACAAAAACAAATGGCAGAGCGTCAAAAAATATATGAAAATAAAAACCCCGGAGGCAGATACTCTAACAGGCATATTTTCAGCACGTTAATTAAGTGTGCCAACTGTGGGTACTCATTTTCAAGGAAAACACAAACATATAAAAATACCTACTACCGTTGGCGTTGCAGTGGAAACAACCTGTTTACAAAGGACTTTTGCCCAAACAATTTCGTGATTGATGAACTAGAATTATTAGAGCATATTAAGGAATATTTATCTGGCATTATAGCAGATAGACATAACTTTATAAGTAACGTAATTAAAGAGTATAACGCTAAATACAAATCAGCAAATGATGGCATAGACCAAAAGTCACTCTTAAAGCAAGCTGAAAAGCTTAATCGTATTAAGGGAAAATACAAATCTATGTATGCTAACGATATAATAAGCATAGACGAATTAAAGGAAAAATGTGCCGAGCTTGACGGTCAAATTTCAGAAATAGAGAAAAGTATTTCTGATAGCGAATATTTTACTTTAAAGGGCGATAAGCTTGAGGAAAAGCTTCAGCAGGCAATAAATGATATTGAAAACCTGTTATCCCTTGACGAGTACACGAACGCAGATATGCGAAAAATAATTGATAAAATAATTGTACACCAAAATGGTGAAATATATATACATCTAAAGGTGCTTAGTGATATAATATAAATTAGAAATTTTTACAAATAAGGATGATGCTTTTATGGATAAAGTGTTAAACAACGTGGCAAATATTTATAGAACGCACCATATTGAGAATTATAAAAAGGCTTCGCTAAGGCTTAAAGAAGCTATCGAAGAATTTGATGCTACTAATAGCAAAACGGTTCGTGATGGTGTAATTCAGCGTTTTGAATTTACTACAGATCTTGCTTGGAAATCACTACGTGAATATCTTACAAACCAAGGTTTTGAGCAACAAAATAGCCCAAAAGCTGTTATGCAGGAAGCCTTTACCGCTAATTATATTTCCGATGAAGAAGCTTGGATAAATATTTTAAACGATAGAAATTTGACAACGCACATTTATGATGATGCAACTGCCGAAGAAATATATAATAGAATTGTAACTAAGCATATAAAAGCCTTTAAAAGTTTATTTGCTTTTTACAGCAAATAACATATCATTTTAAACTAATCTACAACTTAACAAGAACAAACGTAAAAATTGTAATTAAATGCTTTTAAAAAACTCAATTAGTATAAATTAGAAAGTAAAAGCTGAATTGAATTAAGGTATTGAGTGAGGTGGTTAGAGCATGATAAAAAAGTTAAAAATTGTCATTACAATTTGCACCCTTCTCGTGGTAGTTCTCACATATGCTATTAACTACTTAAGCTTGCATTCATCTTTGGATCGTATAATAGCAAAGTATGATTCTAAAATTCACATTAGTAAGCTACAAGAAGGTTCAAATGAAATTGTACTCACTAGAAAATCAACCATATTTCCTAATATAAAGGAAAGCCCTAAAGAGGTAGAGTCCATTTTTGGTTGTTATATGTATCTACATAACAAAAGCTTACTTGATAATATTTCTTCTATAAAATGCATATATACAAGTGGTGGTATTGATAATTGTAATTATATCACAATAACAATTAATAAATCTGAATTTGAAACAATACGTAATAAGTTAAATATTGAAAGCAGTGAAAAAAATAATTATGTTCCACAATTAACTAAATTATGGTGTGATAGTAACTGTTACTACAGGGAAGGATTAACCATACCAGATGATGAATCCTATAAAAAACAAATTTTGACACCATATAATAATTGGATTATAAACGAAAATGGTAATTATGGTTTGTATGTTTACTATTCAAACGATAATGCCAAAATCTCTGTTTTAAAAGTAGACAAATCTTCCACCCAAAACTTATGGGAATCAGATAAGATTTTAAATACGAAAATATTATATGTTACTTGGGATGGTAATAATTTTTGGGTAGTAAATGAAAAGAGACAAATTACTTTTTATGAAAATCGCAATAACAATTGGTATATTTCTGATTATTCAATGAGGAAAGAACCAGTTCAATTAAAATTACTAATTCAACATCTACAAAACTGAATTTAGAATTACTGTCTTAAAAAAATATAATTCTAATTAATGCAAAGTGCCATAAACCCAGTAATAATGCGGGTTTACCCCACCTTCCAAGTTGTGGTCAACTGTAGAGGTTGTTGACCCTATTGCTTTAACTGCAAAATTGGTTGATACTTGCGATAAACATTGCCATCACCGTCACAATGGAATATTAGATGTTGCAGGTATTCCAGACAGTATTTGCAAATGCTTCAATGATGATCTTGTTCTTGGTGAAGCGGATAGAAATGTATTTGTTACCCTTGGTTTATTTACAATAATCAAAATCGAGAGAAACGTACAGCTTCTTATCCCTGCAATTGACTTCTGCGTACCAACAAAAGAATGTCTTGCAGCAACAGAGGATAATCCTTGCGAATTATTTAATTCACTTCGATTCCCAATGGATGAATTTTTCCCACCACAGAAGAGCGAATTTGAAGATATCGAATCAACTAACGAAAATAACCACCATAGGTGTTAACACAAAAAGGTTCCACATTCGCTGTGGAACCTTTTTAATATTAAAAATTTCTAAACCTACTATATCTATCTTCAACGATTTTTTCTGCACTATAATTTGCATATTTATTTAACTTTTCAATAAATAAATCTTTTATAGAATTAGCACACGCTTTCCCATCTTGCTGCGCACCGTCTTGTGGCTCATCAATAATATTTTCTATAATTTTTAGTCCCTTTAAATCCTCAGCAGTAATCTTCATTACCTCTGCCGCTTCAGATGCACGAGTGGAATCCTTCCATAAAATACTCGCAAACCCTTCTGGTGAAAGGATTGAATATACAGAATTTTTCAGCATATATACTTCATTGGCAACTGCAAGAGCTAACGCACCACCACTTCCGCCCTCGCCAATAACTATTGAAAAAACAGGCACTTTAAGCATCATCATTTCTTGCAAATTTTTAGCAATTGCCTCGCCCTGACCTCTTTCCTCTGCGCCAATACCACAAAATGCGCCCTGTGTATCAACAAAACAAATAATCGGTCTGTTAAATTTTTCAGCCTGTTTCATAAGTCGAAGTGCCTTACGAAAACCCTCAGGGTTTGGTGAGCCAAAATTTCTAAAAACTTTTTCTTTCATTGTACTGCCTTTTTCTTGCCCAATTACAGTAACAGGAATTCCACCAATTGTTGCAATTCCACCTATAATTGCGCTATCATCACGAAAATTCCTATCACCATGAAATTCTATAAAATCGTCAAAAATAGTTTTAATATAAAATTCTGATGTTGGTCTATCCGTTTTGCGTGAAAGTTGAACCTTATCCCATGCATTAGACATTATGTTTACCTCCAGCATGAATTTTAAGTATAGTTGATAATGTATCTTTTAGGTTTTTCCTATCAACAACACTATCCACAAAGCCATGTTCAAGCAGAAACTCTGCAGTTTGAAAGCCCTCTGGAAGCTTTTGCTGAATAGTTTGCTCGATAACCCTTTGCCCTGCAAAGCCAATTAATGCACCCTTTTCAGCAAGTATAATATCCCCAAGCATAGCAAAGCTTGCGGTAACTCCACCAGTTGTAGGGTCGGTCAGCACAGTTACATATAAAAGCCCAGCATTAGATAATTTCGCAAGTGCACCACTAACCTTTGCCATTTGCATAAGGGAAACTATGCCCTCCTGCATTCTTGCACCACCAGACGCAGTAAAAATAATTATAGGCAGTCTATTTGCAATTGCATTTTCTATTGCAAGGGTAATTTTTTCGCCAACAATTCTACCCATACTACCCATCATAAACGTACTATCCATTATACAAATAACTGTCTTATTGCCACTAATTTCACAAGTACCAGTAACAACTGCTTCTTCTATTCCAGAATCCTTAGCATATTTTGCACGTTTTTCATCGTATCCAGGAAAAGATAATGGGTTTTCGTTGACAAGGTTAGTTTCAAATTCAACAAAACTACCCTCATCACAGGTAATTTCAATACGTTCCTTTGCTGTTAAGCGAAAATGGTTGCCACAATCAGGGCAGGAATTAAGCCCCTGCTCAATATCCTTTTTATATACGGCCTTTTTGCACTTTGGGCAACGCTGAAACATACCGTCTGGCACAGTTGCCACACTTTCCATAGTTACATTTGGAATAGATGCATATTTGTTTTTCTTTTTAAAAATATCTTGAATTGTCAAGCTATATCACCAACTTTTCATCGATAAATGATGTATCTACCTGCCCTGCAATAAAATCAGGATTATTTAATATTTCCATTTGAAATTCGATATTTGTTTCAACACCCTCAACAGATAATTCGTGAAGCGCACTTTTCATTCTTGCAATCGCCTCATCACGAGTATTAGCGTGAACTATCATTTTGCCAAGCATTGAATCATAATGTGGAGGGATTTTATAGCCTTGATACAAGGCGCTGTCAAAACGAACGCCAAGCCCACCAGGTATATGAAGATATTCAACAGTACCACCAGTTGGCCTAAAATTATTTTTTGGGCTTTCAGCATTAATTCTACATTCGATACTGCAACCATTTTGCTTTATATCCTTTTGAGTAAACGAAAGCTTTTCGCCAACTGCAATTAAAATTTGTTCTTTAATTAAGTCAAGTCCAGTAATCATTTCAGTAACAGGGTGTTCAACTTGAATACGAGTGTTCATTTCCATAAAATAAAAATTGCTACTTCTATCAAGTAAAAATTCCACCGTACCTGTATTTTTATATCCAACAGCCTTAGCAGCACGAACAGCTGCATCGCCCATTTGTTTTCTTAGCTGTGGAGTTAGGGCAACTGAAGGAGCTTCCTCTAACACCTTTTGTTTACGCCTTTGCAAGGAACAATCACGTTCACCAAGATGCACAACATTGCCAAAATTATCCCCAAGAATTTGAAACTCAATATGGCGTGTATGTGTCAAAAACTTTTCTAAATAAAGTTCATCATCACCAAAACAAGCATCTGCCTCTGCCTTTGCCTCAAAATATGCTGATGAAAGGCCACCTGCATCATTTACAATTCTAATACCACGTCCACCGCCACCTGCCGATGCTTTAAGTAAAACAGGGTAACCCATTTCATCTGCAAGAGCTAATGCCTGCTCCTCGCTTTCTAATGCACCGTCCGAGCCTGGAATAGTTGGAACGCCATTATCCATCATAGTCTTTTTAGCAACAGCCTTATTTCCAAGCATATCAATGCTATGGCTATCAGGGCCGATAAATTTTATATTACACTCCTTGCACATTTGGGCAAATTGTGAATTTTCAGACAAAAACCCAAAGCCAGGATGAATAGCATTCGCCCCAGTAAGTATTGCAGCATTTAAAATATTAGGCATATTAAGATAGCTATCCTTTGACGCCGCCGAGCCAATACAAATTGCTTCATCTGCTAAAATTGTATGCAAGGCTTCTTTATCAGCCTCTGAATACACTGCAACAGTACGAATATTCATCTCTCGACAGGTACGAATAATGCGAACTGCAATTTCGCCTCTGTTAGCTATTAAAATTTTCTCAAACATATGGTCACCTCTCGATAATAAACATTAATTCTGCCTCGCAAACCCTTTGTCCATCAACTGTTGCCTTTGCCATACCAATTCCTGCAACACCCTTAAGCCTTGTTAGTTCAACCTCTAATTTAAGAGTGTCACCAGGGACTACCATTCGCCTAAATTTTGCGTTATTTATTCCACCGAAAAAAGCTATTTTGCCCTTATATTCTGGCATAGATAAAATTGCTACTGCGCCAACCTGTGCAAGAGCCTCAACAATAAGTACACCAGGCATAACTGGCTTTTCAGGAAAATGCCCACCAAAAAAAGCTTCGTTTATAGTTAAATTTTTATATCCAGTAGCAGATTTCCCTGGGGTAAGCTCCTCAATTCTATCCACCAATAAAAATGGATACCTATGTGGAATAATTTTTTGAATTTCTGTTACGTTAAGCATATCTTCACTCCTATTTAAGCTTAATAAGTGGTTGACCGTATTCTACCAAGTCACCATCGGCAGCCAATAGTTCAACAAATTCTCCGTCAAACTCACTTTCAATAGTGTTCATAAGCTTCATAGCCTCAACTGCGCAAACTACCATACCCTTTGTTACTTTGTCCCCAGCATTTATTGCATCTTTTCCCACTTTTTCTGCTGTGTGGAACGTACCAACGATAGGTGATTTGATGTATTTATAGTTTGTTGTGTCCTCGATTGGTGCTTCTGTAACTTCCTCCACCTCTTGAACAGCTTGTGCAACAGTTGGCACAGCTCTAACAACTGTTCCAATTTGATTTTCAAGACGAACACGAATTTCCTTATCCTCAACCTCAAGTGATGCAAGCGAGGACTTATTTACCATTTCAATTAAATCTTTCACTAATTTTAAATCCATAATAAGTACCATTAACCTTTCGGGCTCACAAAATTTTAATAAAGTCGTACCACGCACATATCGTGAGCCAGATAAGGCGTTAAGATGGTACTTTGCACATAAGCGTTTCGAAGCTGTTTTTGCTTCGAAAATCTCGCTTGTGCAATAAATTCCTGCGGAGCATGTTAGTTTGAAAGCGATTTTCTTTCAAACTAACCTCCTAAAATAATATTAGTCTTCCCACTTTTTAAATAATAAAGTACCGTTGTGTCCACCAAAACCAAGTGAATTTGACATAGCATAATTAACCTTTACATTCCTACCAACGTTTGGAACATAGTCCAAATCAAGCTCCTCATCAGGAACTTTATAATGAATTGTTGCAGGAATATAATCTTCAATTAAAGCCTTAACACATACAGCAGCCTCAATACCACCGGCAGCGCCTAATAAATGCCCTGTCATTGCCTTTGTAGAGCTAATTGGCACGTTGTATGCAGCATCACCAAATACATTTTTAATTGCCCTTGTTTCAAATAAATCATTAGCAGGTGTGCTTGTTCCGTGTGCATTTATATATGAAACTTCATCTGGATTTATATTTGCATTTGCAATTGCGAATTGCATGGCCCTTGTTGCACCAGCGCCCTCTGGGTCTGGTGAGGTTATATGGTAAGCGTCACAGGTTGCCCCATAGCCTACTACCTCAGCTAAAATTTTCGCACCTCTTTTTCGTGCGTGCGAAAGAGTTTCAAGAATAAAAATTCCTGCGCCCTCACCCATAACAAAGCCATCCCTTTCCTTATCAAAAGGAATAGATGCACGGTCTTTATCATTTTTAAGTGAAAGTGCTGTTATATTTGTAAAGCCTGCAACAGAAAGTGGAGTTATCGGTGCCTCGCACCCACCTGCAAAAATTGCATCTGCCTCATTACGTTGTAACACTCTAAATGCCTCACCAATTGCGTGAGTACCTGTTGCACATGCTGTTGTAAGCGAAGTGCAAATCCCCCTTGCACCATAACGAATTGCAATATTACCAGCGGCAATATTTCCAATAATCATAGGTACAAGAAGTGGAGAAACCCTGTCTGGTCCTTTTTCCATAAGCTTTAAAACTTCCTTTTCGGTAGTCATAAGCCCACCAACACCAGAACCAACAATTACGCCAAGGCGCTCTGTGTCAATGTTTTTTCCAACTTCAAGTCCACTTTCCTCAATCGCTTCTTTTGCCGCTGCCATACCAAATTGACAAAAACGGTCCATACGTCTTGCTTCTTTTTTATCAATATAATTCTCTGGCACAAAATCCTTTGCCTCTGCCGCAATCTTTACCTTATACGCAGTTGTATCGATAAGTGTTATATCATCAATACCACATTTATTACTCTTAATTCCCTGCCAAAATTCTTCTGTATTAAGTCCAATCGGGCTAATAACACCCATTCCTGTTACGACAACTCTCTCACTCATATTGAAAGACCTCCATCAATTGAAATAACCTGCCCAGTTATATATTCTGCCTCTTTTGATGCTAAAAATCCAACTAAATTTGCTACGTCCTCTACCTTGCCAAATCTTTTTAGTGACACACGCCCAAGCATCATATCCTTTGCTGTGTCTGGCATAGCCTCTGTCATATCTGTTTCTATAAAGCCAGGTGCAACAGCGTTTACTGTAATACCCTTGCCACCTAATTCCTTTGCGATAGACTTCGTAAGCCCAATAAGCCCTGCCTTAGATGCCGCATAATTAGCCTGCCCCGCATTGCCACTTATTCCAACAACAGACGTTATATTTATAATTTTACCACTTTTTTGTTTTAAGAAAAGCTTTGAAACAGCACGGCAACATAAAAATGCACCCTTTAAATTTGTATCGATAACATCATCAAAATCCTGTGCGCTCATACGCATTATAAGACCATCTTTTGTTATGCCTGCATTATTAACAAGAACATCAACCCTGCCAAATTTTTCAGTAGCACTATCAATAAGAGTAGCTACATCTGCCTCAACAGAAATATCACCCTTTACAAATAAAACATTTGCGCCAAGGTTTGCAAGCTCCTGTTTTAATTCCTCTGGAACGTTGCTACGATAGTTTAAAACAATATCATAACCCAATTGTGCAAATTTTATAGCAATTCCTTTTCCAATTCCCTTTGCGCCACCTGTTATAATTGCTACCATTTTTCCACCTCCGTAAGCATTTCATCAAGTGTTGCTTTATCTTGAACATAAAATGTTTTTACGCTATTATCAATTTTTTTAATAAGCCCACAAAGTGTTTTCCCTGCGCCAACCTCTATAAATGTGTCAACACCATCTGCTATAAGCCTGCGAATTGTATCCTCCCACAAAACTGGTGATTTAACCTGATTTGCAATAAGCTCGGCTAAATTATCTGTGTAATAGTCAGCAGTCACATTTGACATAATAGGAATTTTTGGTGTGCTTAAAGATAAGCTATGTAATTCGTCCTTAATTTTAACTGAAACATCTTCCATATATGTGCTATGAAAAGGTCCACTAACAGAAAGTGGGATTACCTTAACACGTTTTTCCTTTAAAAATTCTGTTGCCTTTTGCAATTGGTCATTCATTCCTGCAATAACAACCTGCCCAGGTGCGTTATAATTTACTGCCTGTGCCCCAGAAAAAGCTACTGCATCTTTTAAGGTTTGCTCATCACTTCCAAGCACTGCCGCCATACCTCCGCCAGTTGGAACAGCCTCTTCCATCCACCTACCACGCTTAAGAACAAGCGCAAGGCAATCCTCAAAGCTAATTACCTCTGACGCAACAAGTGCCGCATATTCGCCTAAGCTAAAACCAGCAACAACATCAACCTTTACATTGTTGCTTTTTAGTGCCTCAAAGCCTGCAACGCTTGCAGTAAAAAGTGCTGGCTGTGTATATTTTGTCTTGGTTAGTAATTCCTTTGGCCCATTAAAGCACCAATCCTTAACCTCACCCGAAGCATCAAATATTTTTTTACTCTCAGGGTATGAATTATATAATTCCTGCCCCATTCCAACAAATTGCGAGCCTTGACCAGAAAAAACTACTGCTGTCTTTGTCATACCTTCAATACCTCTTCTGCATGTGTTATCATATCTTTAATAATATCTGCGGCAGATTGTTCCTTAGCAACAAGCCCTGCAATTTGCCCTGCCATAACAGAGCCCTCAGTAATATCGCCATCAACAACAGCACGCCTTAAACCACCAATACAAAGCTTTTCAATTTCCTCAATTGGTGCCATTTCCTTTTCAAGGGCTTGAACACGTCTTGCCATTTTATTTTTAAGCACACGAACAGGGTGACCAGTCGAGCGACCACTAACCATTGTTTCTATATCCCTTGCCTTAATAACCATTTGCTTATAATCGTGGTGCACATTACATTCAGTTGCAACTAAAAAGCGTGTTCCAACTTGAACGCCCTCTGCGCCAAGCATAAACGCCGCCGCAATCCCTCTGCCATCTGCAATACCGCCTGCCGCAATAACAGGGATACTAACTGCATCAGCAACCTGTGGCACAAGGCACATTGTTGTAAGCTCGCCAATATGTCCACCAGCCTCACAGCCCTCTGCAATAACAGCATCAGCTCCGGCTTTTTCCATGCGAACTGCAAGTGCAACAGAAGGAACAACAGGAATAACAATAATGTTATTTTCCTTCCACATAGGAATATATGTAGATGGGTTTCCAGCACCAGTTGTTACAACATTAACCTTTTCCTCACATAGTACCTTTGCTATTTCAGCAGCAAAAGGGCTAAGTAGCATAACATTAACACCAAAAGGTTTATCCGTCATAGCCTTAACCTTACGTATTTCACCCCTAACCCAATCAGCTGGTGCGCCACCTGCGCCAATTAGCCCAAGACCGCCACCCATACTAACAGCAGCAGCAAGGTCGCCATCTGCAACCCACGCCATACCACCTTGAATTATTGGATATTCAATGCCAAGTAATTTTGTAATTTTAGTTTGCACGCTTATCACCTCATATATTTTCGATATTAAAATTCTATTATAACAGCGCCAGCTGTAAGTCCACCACCGAAAGCAACAAGAACAACCTTATCACCAGGCTTAACGTCCCTTTGCCTTCTTAGCTCGTCAAGTGCAAGAGGTACGCTTGCAGAGGACGTATTCCCATATTTATTTACATTTACGAAGAATTTATCCTCTGGAATTTGAAGCTTAGTAACAGCATGGTCAATAATTCTTTTATTTGCTTGATGTGGCACAATATATGCTATATCATCTTTTGTTAAATTTGCTTTTGCAATTACCTTTTCCACACACTCAACCATAACATTTGTTGCAAATTTAAAAACGTGTGGGCCACTCATGTGCATAGCTTGGTCAACTTCTATTTTTTCCTCTAATGGAAACATTGAAGACGGATTTTTAATAGTTAAATAGCCATTTTTATCTGGAACAGATTTAAAGGTTGTGGCAAGAATTCCACCTTTTTCTGTACTACGCAAAATTGCCGCCCCAGCTGCATCACCAAATAAAACGCAGGTGTTACGGTCATTCCAATTTATAAGCCTTGATAATTTTTCACTACCAATAACAAGTGCAGTTTTATACACCCCAGAGCTTAGCATTTTTTCAGCAACTTCAACACCATAAACAAAGCCCGAGCACGCAGCATTAACATCAAATGCCATCGCATTATCAGCACCTAATTCACCCTGCACTACACAAGCAACAGACGGAAGCCTGAACTCTGATGATATAGTTGCAACTATAATTAAATCAATCTCACTTGCAATAATTCCAGCGTCCTCTATGGCACGCTTTGAGGCACTAATCGCCATATCAGTAAGAGTAACTCCAAGAGCGATATGTCTTTCCTCTATGCCAGTTCTCTCTACAATCCAATCATTATTTGTATCAACCCATTGTTTCAGGTCATCATTTGCTAAAACATAATCTGGTACATAGCTTCCAGTACCAATAAATGATATCGGCATATTTTCCCCTTTCTTTATTTAACGATTTTCTATTTTGCAATACTTAATGTAAATTCATTTTGGAAAAAACCTTTAAGCTGTTCTAAAGATTGTATAAGTGTTTCTGTTTCGAAATTACTTAATCCTTTAATTGTTTCAAGCACCATACGTTTGTGGAATTCAAGGTGTCCCATACAAATTATATGTCCTCTTTTAGTTAGCCTAAGGTGAACAAGTCGCCTATCATCACTAAGCCTCAAACGCTCTACATAGCCCTTTTTTTCCAATTTGTTCACTGAAATAGTAAGTGTGCTTGTAGTTATTTTAAGTTCAGCCGCAACCTCGGTCATAGTTCGCTTTTTATCAACACCTATTGCAACAAGTGTATGCACCTCGGTTATTGATAAATCACGAATCTTTTCTCTTTGAAGCGTAAGCTGTTCAATTTTTAATATTTCATTAAACGTATCAACAAGCAGTTCGTTTAAAACCCGTATTGCTTTATCCGTCATTTATACCACCCTTAAAATATACTTTGATAATCAAATAATTTGACCGTCAAAATATATCACTAATTTCAAAAAATGTCAATAGTCTTTTAACTGTATGCCACGACAAACGCATGAAAATCCATTTCAAGCAAAGTCACAACGACCGAAAATTTAAAAATCAAACAGATAACACCATCTTCAAAAACCGTAGAGGGTCAAGAGAAATGCTATAGCGTTTCTTTTTC
>Ga0247840_10000924_pt1 | contig 59040 bp, 39 predicted proteins | sample LaCruzMarch2015__FD_192404 | JGI IMG/M metagenome (GOLD analysis project Ga0247840, IMG submission 192404) | Freshwater microbial communities from meromictic Lake La Cruz, Castile-La Mancha, Spain - LaCruzMarch2015_17m | ecosystem: Environmental > Aquatic > Freshwater > Lake | place: Spain... | reverse complement strand
AGCACGGTCCCGATCCCGACGCACGCCAGCTCCGCCTTGCACAGATAGAACACGCCGGGCAGGCTCGGGTGGTAGTGCACGCGCGACCGATCCCCGCCCACCCTCACGTTGGGTATCACTCCCTGTACAAACATGAAAAACCCGGTTACCATGCCCACGGGATTCGCAACAAATGGTCGCACACCCACCGATCTCCAGAATATGTGCTCGCAAAACGGGTCGTTGCCAACGACGGTCCCGTTCCCGTCCATGTGTCGCTTGAACCAACCGCTTGCGAATTCGTTTTATAACCAATACGACTCGCTCTTTTTAATTCACTCCGCGGCGTGAATCGGATTCCAGTGAACGATGACGTGGAGTATGGCGTCGATGACCGCGTCGGCCGTGCGCCCGGTGAAGTGGTTGCCGTCGACGAAATCGACGTGATCCCGGGATATCTCGCGCAGGGACAGGAACACGGGGCGTCGGGACTGGTGGATGGTTTCGAAGAGGACGCGCAAGAGGCCGTCCTGGGCGGACATCCAGAGGTTCTGGTCGACGGACGCGGTGGACGTGGACGACGTGTAGATCACGTGGACGTTGGGTGGGAGCTGGATGATCCACGTTTTCAGCTCGGCGAACTGCTCGATCATCAGGGGGAGGCTCTGGCCCGCCTTCTGCCACGCCCAGATGAGGCCCGCGTTCATGACCAGGTAGATTTGTTGATGAGGAGTTTTTCCCTGTTCGATCTGAATGAGCCTTTCCCAGGCGGTGCGCAGCTTGGCGTCGAACCACTCCTGCTGCCACACGAAGTACTGGGGGACATCCTGGACGGAGGACAGGCACGAGCACGCGCCACAGCAGGAGTTGCCGCACCCCGGCTTGTGGTAGTCGAAGCTGTCCGCGATGTCCAGTTGCTTTTTGCACGCGGTCTTCTCCTGCTCGCGCGAGAAGATGCCGTAGTCCTGGTTGGGCCCGATGGCGCGTGGCTGCCCCGCCATGAGCTCGGCCGCGCGAAAGAAGACGTGGCGCATAATGCTGTTGCCGCTCCAGATGACCGAGATGTTGCGGGAGAGCAGGAGGGAGCCGACCTCCTCGGGCGTGGTGAAAACAAACTGGCGGCACGAGGCGGTGCGAACCCACTGCGCGTGGCTGAACGCGGGGTCGTCCCAGTGGAACGTGGCGTTCGGATCGGTGACCCAGGAACCGTGCGCGAGCTCGGGCGCCGTGCAGAAGTGCGCGTGGGGGAGAGTGCGGCGATTGGGAGCGGAGGAGACTTGCGACGGAACGGCAAGGTGCGTCCACGTCAGGCAGATGCACGCGATCGACATGCAGACGGTCATGAAGAGGATGGGCAGGGCGTTGGTGGGGACGCCTTCGTACATTGTGAGTGTAAAACTGCACACAAGGGAGCGTTTAATATCTCCTCTACTTGAAAGTGGCCAACACCGCCAACGCGCCCGGGGGGTTTGAGGTTGCTACAAAGTGAAGTAACTTCTTCCTGCATCCGTTTTCAAGCCTGCCAACACTGGGCCAGGGTCTTGTTGTGCCCAGCTCTCTTAAGCTTGGCCTGGAAGTCGCGCATGACCTTCTCGATCAGCGGCTTGTCCTTGCGCGTATAGAGGTTCACATTACGCGTGTTGCCCCCCACTATGATCTCATGCTTTCCCGGCTCCGTCCCATACTGCCCCACGTAGGCGCTTTTGAGCATGACGCCGATCTCCTTAAGCTTGTCCCCGTCGAAGTTAAGCCCCAGCTCGGTCGCGACGCTGCTCAAACACACCGACTGCATGCTCTGATCAGTGATCGCCTGCTGACCCGCGTCGACCCGGAGCGAGTTCATGAGCCCATCCTTGAACAGCATTCGCACTTGATCGTCCACCTCACCATTCCGCGAGAGAAGACGGGCGAACTCAAACTTGTCCCTCTGCATTTGCTGCTCTTCCTTTCGCATCTGCAGATCTTCCTTTCGCAGCTGCTGTTCCTTCATGTCGATCTCAAGCTTGCGCTTGCGGTTTTCAATGGCCTTTTCCTCCGGGTCCACGTCAGCAGCAAGCGACTCACGGGCCATCTGCGCGATCGGATGGGAGGACTTGGCGTTGGCCTGGACCTCCTTGAGGAGGGCACCGTCGCCAGCCAGGTAGCGCTTGATGATGTCGGCGAACTTAGAGCGCATTTCCTTTGCCATCTTACCAGGGAGGACCATGATCAACTCCAAGGCGTCGTTAAAGGACACCAGCTTTGTCCGGTAATTACCTTGACCTCCAGTTTTCTTCTCGGTCAATTTGTCCGACATTTCTTCCGGTAAACGCCGAAGGACCATACCAGCGTCATCCCTATTCTTGCCAGTGATAACCATGGTCAAATCCACTGCATAGATCATGCCATCGCTGGTCACGCGCACGCTGTTGCCAGGGATAATCTCGTCGAAGCTAAGGGTCTTGATGCTGCTCATTCTTTGTGATGGAACCTTGTCCCACCCCGCTACGACCAGCCAAGTTGGATTTTCTTTTTTTCCTACCTACGGGCGTCACGTTACAACACAAAACACGTGATCAACTCTTTACTGAGAATACGCCCCCACTTGGCGTGGCGCCGAACGAACCGGCTCACGGGGGGAAGCCCAGGATCCTGAGGAGCTCCCGGCGCATGCGGGGCATGTCGTCGGCTTTGTACCCGGACGGGGGCCTGCCCCTTGCGATGCAGTCGGCGGCGGCGATGGTGAACAGGCCGCAGTTCCAGCCGTCCGGCTGAAAGGGGATGGCGGGCGGGATTATGTTGTCCTTCTCCCATGGGCCCTGGAGGAACTCGAGGCCGCGAGCCTTGCCCACTGCGTTCAAGTACGTCTCCAACTGTTCCTGGTAGTGGGTGAACCCATGCCTGTGCGAGTTGTACACGATGATCTGCTTCTGTCGCAGGAAGCCCACCATGAGGACCCAGTGCGCGCCCGAGCAGTTGATGGGGACGATGAGCAGGTCCGCCTCGGCAAAGTTCATGAACCTTGATTTGCGCAGATCGCAGGTCCCGTCGTCCCTGATCATCAGTTTGTTGAAATAGCTGTCCGTGAAAATGCACCGGGGCGTGGGTTCGCTATCGAAGATCGATGGGGCCTCCTGTCGATTGTTCATGAGGCCCATGCAGCCGTTGATGACCTCGTCGGTGAGCCAGCCGTGCTCATCCCTCAAGGAGGCGACGGCGTTGCTTTCCCTTTCCTCTCCCCGAACCGGTTCCTTATACTGGATTTCGCAGACGTACGCAACGGACACCGTGGTGAAGTTATCGTGCCGCTCGACGTTCCCGTTCCCTTTGATGCGGGAGTACGCTCCGATCCAGCGGCGTGACAGGTACTCGTTCGGGCCGTACTGTTCGTAGCGGGGGACTTGCGCACTGGGATCTCGCGGCGGCAGGCGGGGGAGAGGAGGCGCTGCGGCGGCCTTGGGTCGGGACTCGGCGGGCTCGTCGTCGTCCGATATTTCCACGGGGGCGTCCTTGGTGGTGGAGGGGCTCCCACGGGCGCGCTTCGATGTGGTATATTCCTTCTCATCCAACAAACCGTCCAGTGTCTCCTGTATCTCCCCGATGAACCGGAGACACTGGCGGGTGGGGACCAATTTCTTCAACTTTTCCATCGCTTCGCACAACTCGGTCGCGTCCATGTCGCGGAACTGGTGCGGAAGGGGGTAGTCGGTGAGTTCGTCGATCCTTCCCTCGACATCGTACTGAAAGGCTATCCAGCCGGCGCCAGGCGTAGGCCCTGTTTTCACCACTTGGAGAAGCGCGGCGAGCTCGGGGATTTGCATTTCGTCGAGCTGGTCGTCCGTGGGTTTTTTCTTGTGGATGGCCTGTTCGATGTCGTAGACAACGGCCTCGCACACTGTGGTACAGGGGAGGCCCTTGAGCCTTTTGAGCTCCGTGAGTAAAGCGGGGAAATCCATGGCTTTGATCGCGTCCTCCTCGGGGTAGGCCCCCATGATGTCTATTCTGCTCTCGATCTTGTAAATGAGACTCGTCGTCACCGAGCCGGGGTTCACCACCTTGTTGGCCGTGTCGAGGAGCCTGACGAGCGCGGGGAGATCCATGCGGTTGATCTCGGCGTCCGAGTACTCTTTGAAAGTGTGAGACATGGTAAGAAAATACAAAGGTGGGAATGGGGGCGCGTCGGCTTTTAATAGAGCCACGGGTCGCTCCAAACGGGCCCCTGCGCCGTCTATTAAAGCGCTTGGGGGGGCGATGGAGCACCTTTGATTTTTCATTCAATGCCGCGATACAACAGGGATAATTGGAGCAAGGACTACGACCACATCATCGAAAACGCGAAGGACGCGCCGGGCCTGGACATCGAGAAGCACACGTTCCGCAAAACATGGAAGACCAAGGATGAAACCGCGCTTGTGAAGCAGTTTGGGAAGGTCCCCGCGCTTCCGGTGGGCAAGGAACGGAACAATTACACGTTCCTGGCGAATGGGTTTCTCGCCTGCGAAGAGTTGATGAAACGAATGGAGGCGTGTGAATCCACTCCCATTTTCTCGTCCGATTACTTTGACTACGCGCAGCACCAGAAGAGGATCTACCGCAACGCCCTGGACAACTGGGAAAAAAATCTTCAGGCGAGGGCGACCAACACCTCCGACAAACTCCAGGGGATGAGCCAGGATAAGTTTTACGATATCCTGGAAGGCTGCGGTGATTACATTTCCTGGCACAATGACAACTCGCAGCACACTTGCACCCTGTGGTCAAGTGATCCGACCATTCGCATCGGTATCATCACGGTTCGGGGGTGGAGGGACCACCTCAAGGAGCTTGAAAAGCGCCGCAGGGACCTGTGCGTGTACCGTGGTCCCAACGCTTCCGCTGGCCGGCAAATCACCTGGGACAGCCAGGACCAGGACCCCGAGCCCGAGCCCACGCCGAAGAGGGCAAGGCAGGCCCGGCGCCCCATGTCCCCGACGAAAAAAACCGCGCCGAAACGGTCAAGGCAAACCCGTCGCTCCCCGTCCCCCACCGAGCCCCAGTCCTGCCCCCCCGAGTTACTGGATGTTATCATTCCTGCGCCGAGGCCACGTACGCCTGAGCCTATGACTACGCCTCCACAGGCCTCGTCCCCTCCTAAGCCGGTCGACATGGAGCCTATCTCGTCGCCGCCGAAGCCGGTCAGCACGGAGCCAGAGCCCGATTCGCAGATGACCCAGCTTCCTGACGGATACGACATGCCGGAGCTGGAGAGGTACGCACCCCCGCCACCACCTGCGACCGCCGCTGTTCCCGAGTACGAGTCCGAGGAGGAGTCCAACTCCCAGATTCTCGATGCGGCACCCGAGGAAGACTCGCAGGACCCCCGTTGCTGGGAAGAGGAGTGTGTTCGGGTGCTTGCCTTCTCCTAGGAGAAGCGCGTTCCCCTGGTTTGGCCCGTTCTCTGAATAAAGCACATACCCGCGTTCCATGCGTTTTTTTATTTAACGCGCGACGAGTGAGGGCGCGAGGAGTATGGTGATCGTCGTTGGGTATCCGTGGGGCACGCACGCGCTCAACTTTTTTTTCATCATACTTATGTTCAACGTGATCAACCTGGGGATGGCGCAGGTTTTCTGCTACGCGGGAGGGGTGGAACCGTGCGATCACAGCGTCAGCGGGTCCATGCTTACGTTCACGCGCAACGTGGACTACAGCTGGGGCCTGATCGTGGGGTTCGTGTACGCGTGGTTCTACCACTGCGACGTGCACGAAAAGATAATCGATTAGCGCCTTTACTGGGAAACAGGGGAAAACAACAGGCTCAGGGCTGGGCGGGGCCCGCTCCTGCGCCATCGTGCCTGGGGCATCCGGTGTTCTTGAGCTTGCAAAGATGATAAACCATTCCACACTTGCTGCAGAAAATATTATCCCCCATCTTGCTCAGATAAGGAACCCCCACGTAATTTTTGTGTTTCGACACGTGATCCGGGGTGATTTTTTGGAACATACCAGGGTATAACCTGGCGGCCTCGAAGAGTGCCAAGCGCTGTTCCGTCTGCGTTCCCATTTTCCTGTGTATCTCGGCGAAGTACGGGTCCGACCAAACCCCCACCGCCCCATTCTGATCAATGTTCTGAGAAATCATATACGACATCTTGTGCCTGCCGTCTCTGCAGCATCCGTTGTCGACGCACAGACGCTTAAAAATTCCACACCCGGCGCAGTAAATCGATTCCCCCAATTTGAAGATGCCGGTTGAGTTATATTCGGATGGCATGCCGGGAAACGAGTGAGGGTATATTATCCCTGGAACGCTTCCCGGCGATCGTATGTGCAGATCTAAGAGTTCCAACCTGTATTTCCATTCCACTGTCTTATCTTGGACCGGCGAGGCAGACACATTCGCAGCTGGGACCGGCGAGGCAGACACATTCGCAGCTGGGACCGGCGAGGCAGACCCCTTTGCAGCTGGGACCGGCGAGGCACCACCGCTGTGGGCGGATTCAACGTGAGAGACGAACAGATACTCGGGCGAAATCAAAAGGTCGCTGGCGATCTCCACGGGCGAGGCTGGCATCGAACCGAATTGGATCGGTTCAAAGGATATCCGCGCGACCTTGGTGGGCGAGGGTTCCACGCATTCGTTGCCCTGCATCTCCGTTGGGGTTTCGGTCGACACAAACGAGACGGGCCCGAGAGGGGCCTGCATGATGGAGTCCAGCTCGGCCTCAAACGAGTCGGCGTGGGTTTCCTCCTCGAAAACGATGGGTTCGGTCATTGTGAGTAAATAAGAGATAGCAAGCGCGGGCGCCCTAATGTTAAATACACTGCGCTTGCCCTGTTTTCTGTCGCCCGCACGAGTCCCGTATTTAACGAGGCGAGCGAGGGGGCGCGCGAAGAATGAACATTTTTCGCGAGCAGGAGTATCGTTTCGCCACGTACCTGGACGCGGACAAGTTGCTCGTGTCCGACTACGCGTCCAACCTGGTGCTGGAGGCGGACCGGGAGGGGAACCTGACGAACAACAACATCGACCAGGGGTTCAGCAAGCCCGAGGGGATCGCCGTGAGCGCGACGGGCGAGGTGTTTGTGGTGAACCGGTGCCCCGGGAGCGTCAAGGTGTTCGGGCGCGATCCGGACGGGAAGTTCGTTCCGCTGCGCACGTTCGGGGAGGACGCGTTGAACCAGCCCGTGGGGATCACGATCGACAACGAGAGGGGGGATGTGTACGTGGCGGACAACGAGAACCACCGCGTGGTGGTGTTTAAGATCGACGGGCGATTCGAGCGCGTCATCGGGAACGGGTACGGCCAGGACCCGGGGCGGCTGTTCTGCCCGTGCGGTGTGGCGCTTCACAAGGGGCTGGTGATCGTCGCGGAGTGGGGCAACGGGCGCGTGCAGGTGTTCAACGCGAAGGGTAACTCGATCCTAGTGGTGAACGGGTTCCCGCACGCGCACGACGTGGTGGCCAACGACAACGGGGAGGTGTTCGTGGCGCTCTACTCGCAGAAGCGCGTGCGAAAGTTGAAGATCAGCGTGTACGAGGACGACACCCCTTCATTCTCCATCGACGAGGTGTACAAGCAGCTCGACAACCACCCTACGAGCGTGCTGGAGGAAAACGGACACATCCGATTCGTCAGCAAGACCCGCGTGCAGGAGGTCAAGTTTTAGCGGTAGTGGGGAATGTTACCACGACCGGAGACCACCATTGTTGAAACCGTATGCACGTAGGGAGCCGGTATGTCATGTCGAAGGGTTGGCGACGGGGCGGCGTACTGTGGTGGAAGCACGTATCCAAGCACACGTGCGGCTTCCGTTTTGCGTTGAATGAAAAGCGTGTGTTCCAGCGCCGAGAATACTGCATGATCGTTTGTAACCATTATGAGATTTATCACAGCATGATTCCAACTCACGTCTGACAAAAACCCGGACAGGCTAACCCCCAGCCTACTCTTGAATATTGCCCAGTTCTCCTCCGAGCCCACGGTGGCAAGCAACAAGATCTTCCTCCGAAGCGCCTCGAACTCCACGCTCGAAACAACAGCCCGCTTCTGGTTAAAACTCATTTCTCCACCTATCCGAATGGCCTTGTTCATGATATTATCGAAAATGTAACGGTAGTCCGTATGCCGACTAAACAAAACGTGTTCCTCAGCCAGTTCCGTGTTGACTTCAAACTCGGGCTCCGGGGCCTCGTTTTTGCACCACGTGTTGACGAGGTTGGCGTAGAAAAGGACCCTGCCCGAAAGATTGCCCAAAGAATACCTGATGGGGATGAGAAGGCACCCCAACAGAAAAGACAGGATGGCCTGGAGCGTCCACAGGACTGCCGCGCCCGCCCACGACACCAGAAGCCAACAGATCGCTCGCCCCGCTTCGTACCACACGGGGAAAAAACGGTGCAGGAGTTGGTGAGTGACGTATAGCTGGAAACAGGCGTAGACGAAGCCCAGGACGTACCAGACGTGTGTGGGGGTGTGTTTTACAACTAGTTCCACGCCAACGATCAGCTGGTGGAGTGCGTGGGCGAGAACGGGCTGGCACCGACTCTGTAGCCTAGTCATCAGCTGGAGCATAATCAACTCAAACACTTCAACTATAGGGTCCGAATCCACATCTTCTGACAATGGCACTGGACACTGTTGAAACACCCCTGGACCCCGATAGATTACTGGTGGTGATTCTTTGGTGATTACGGGTAACTTGGTGAACACCGTGTCGTTGGTGAGGTTGATCTGCGGCGGAGCAAAAAACTCAGTGGGGGACTCCACTAGCACCGTGTCGTTGACGAGGTTGAGCTGCGGCGGCACGAAAAACTCAGCAGGGGACTCCACCAGCACCGTGTCATTGGTGAGGTTGAGCCTAGGCGGCGCGAAAACCTCCTCGAACACCGTGTCGTTGGTGAGGTTGAGCTGCTGCGGCACGAAAAACTCGGCGGGCGACTCGGAGAACACCGTGTCGTTGGTGAGGTTGAGCTGCTGCGGCACGAAAAACTCGGCGGGCGACTCGGAGAACACCGTGTTGTTGGTGAGGTTGGGCTGCGGCGGATCGAAAAACGTGTCGTTGGTGATGGAAGCGTGGGCACGAACCGGGATGGTCGTGTTGAGCGTGGGGTGGTCGCAGATCGTTACGAAGCTGCTCGTGAATGCGAGGTACAGCGTAACCACAATGGCGTCTTGAAAAGTCATATTGAATAAAAATATGGTGGATGCGCGGCGACGCCTGCGCTTTAATAAGTCGCAGCCGACCCGAAAACACGGGGACGCGCGTGGCGATCTGGTCCGGCGCGTATTTAACAATTCGTGCACATGGTACGAAAAGAAAATGCGGCTAGCACGGGGGATTCTAATTTTGTGCTGCGCGCCCGCGTTGGTCGCGAGTTTCATTGGTCAACTCTGGGAGCCAATCGTCAGTATCACGGGGGAATTTTGGAAGAAGTATGATTATGCCTGGGACTCTGACAGGCCCTGGGAGGCCAGAATCACCGTGACGTGCACTGAAGATAAGGCTGACTTTACTCGTATTTCTTGCCCGAATTGGTTCAAACAGTACAAAAAGATGTATGACGAAGACAAGGGGTATTACCCCCCTTACAGACTAATTTCTCTTACGGGCACAGACTACCCACATCTCATGACCAACTACTCATACCTATCCAATTGGGACGCCTTAACAGCATACGATAGGATCTCATACGATTGCAGCAAACATATGATTGGCAACCTTTGCACTCGAGCGCAGAGATGCCTGTTCCAGGTGCGGTACTACGGGTCTGTATCCAATAAAGAGAGTGGAGTTCGACTCATAAACCATGATCTCCAAGGCGGCGACGTGAACTCAGGCGCCAGGTACCAGGGCGGGGGACCCGACGCCACCTGCAACCTGTGCACCATCACCAAGTGCAAGAGGAACACGTGCAGCAACGGGGAGTACAGCCTGCCACCGCCAGGGGTCACCGTGGAGGGCACCATTATCAGCCAGCCCACGTGCGTTCCATGCCCCGCCGGGTACTGGCTCACGTGCTCCACCAACGACATTGCGCTGGGGTGCACCTACCTCCCCCCGAGTGACGTCCAGACGATCTCTGGTGGCGGAATCAATAAGCTGCAATGGATCAGCAAGAACCAGTTCACCAGCCCATCCTCGAACATTCCCATGAAAAATAACTCCGACTGGCCCATGCTTGTGGGGCAGTGTTACCCCTGTACGATTGCTCGAAACCGCCTGCACTACGGCGAGTTATTCTCCAGCCCCGACGATTTGTTCAACCAGGGGTTCCTGTCGTTCACGTGCCCCGGCGGGGCCCTCCCTCCTCTAGCCTGTCCGGTCCACGAGATGTCCAAGTTCGACCCCGTGACCAAGGCGGCGACGACGTGCGACTGCATGCACGGCTACTACCGCAAGGACGGGGTGTGCACCGTTTGCGAGGCGGGGCACTACTGCGTGTTTGGCGCGGGCAAGGTGCGCTGCCCGGACGATTCGTACTCGCTCGCTGGGTCGTCTGCGTGCACCCCCTGCTCCCGCAACGTGAACATCTGCCCGGAGAACGAGGCGCTCACGCGGTGCGTCACCGGGTTCCAGGACAAGAACTCGTACTGCGTGGACTGCGGCACCTGCCAGCAGCTGTGGTCGGGCGCCTCCGCCGTCCCCTGCTACCGTCTATCCAGCGTTGGTGCCGTTTGAGGTATATAAACGCTGTGGTGGGGCGTAAATCACCGAAATGACGCCGTTGAGGGCGCTTATCCTGCTCCGCCTGGTGTTTTTGGCGGCTGCGTTCGAGGGGATCACCTTTTCTCACACGTTCACGCTCCCCAACGCGGCGTACAAGCAGGCGGTGCGCGCCATTCACAGCCCCGAGTACCTCTCGTGCCGCAAGCCGATTGTCGTTCCCGGGTTTGATGTTCTTGAATCGTTTGAGCCGGTCGTTGTGCGCAACTACACGATGATCGAGTTCACCTTCCGCACGATACTGGGCGAGGGCCACGCGCGCATGATGACGGACCGCGCCTCCCGGAGCCACGTGGTGCTGTCCCAGCTGAACCGCGCGGGGATCCCGGACACCCCCGTGTGCTGCATGAGCCTGGACGTGGCCCGCGAGGGGGTGCGTGGCCACTCGATGAAGCTGCGGGGGCAGACCTTTGGCGAGACCCCCGTGTGGGTCCGAGTGATCATGGGCATGGCCCTGCAGTCCAGCGTGTGGATCCAAGTGATGCGCTGGGGGTACGCGATGCACGACAAGAACCTGGACCTGGAGGCGTATCGCTGCGACGTGCTGGCGAAGGACGGGGTGGAGCTGTAATGAATCCCGATTTTCGCTTCGCGTGATTCGGATATATAAAGTGGTGTTTGTCGCACGGGCGTGTAATTAGGCATCCGGGGCAATGCTTGATCCCGGAACGCTTTTTCTTGTGTCCTTTGCGCTATCGCTGGTGGTGCTGGGAGTGTGCGAGCGCTTCGTCTACGCAGTGCTCACACTGTTTGTGTGGGGCGCCCGTTCTAAGCACGAGAGCGCGCGGCATGTGGTGAGTGGAGCCGTGCAGGTGGGCGCGACCGCGGTGAGTGGGGTCGTTTCGGTGTTTGTGCGGTGCGTCTACGGAGCCGCACAGTTGGTGGTGTGGTTCACCGTGATCTTTCTGCTGCTGTCTGCAGTCTACCAGGTGTACGAGGAGTACCCCTCGGTGATCCTGAACATTTACAGCTTTTACAACGCGCGCATCGGTGGGTTCGTGCACGGCTACCTGTTTTTGCCCCTCGAGTTTTTCAATCTGCTGTTCAAGGGGTTGGTCCCGCTGTACAACGGCGGGGTGTGGTTGCTGCGCACGCTGTTCATTCAGGGTCTGCTCCCCATGCTGTGGGACCAGATCGCCATTTTGATCGAGGCGGCGACCGTGATTGTGAGTTTGGGCAGGCACTGCACGGAGAGCCTGTCCGATTTTCTGGCGGGCGTGGGGTGCGACGCGACGGACCTGTGCCTGACGCATCCCGCCTCGCTGGACCTGGTGACGCCCATGGGTGACGTGCGCGCGCTGGCCGTGCTGGGGGGTAAACTCACGGAGTCCGTGTGCTCGATACTGGCGGAGCCCGTGAATTTTGTGCTGTACCCGCTGCTGGACGTGAACCTTGCGCAGGCGATCCACGGCTTTGCGAACGCGCTGGTGCATTTCTTCGTGCACCTGCCCATCGTGTCCATGCACCGGTGCGTGAGCTATGGCATCACTGGGGGGGCGTTTGACTTCATGATGTGCACCCCCGATCTGAACCCCGTGTTCGTGCATCTGATCTCGGGGCTGCGCGACCTGGGGAACCTGGTGGACAACTGGATCGGCGTGGGGGTGGTGATGACGAGCCGGGCGACGACCGGGGGGGTGTCCACGGAGTGCACCGGGCTGAAAACGCTGGCGCCCGACGTGTTTCGCAACGGGAACCTGATGCTGGGGCGCATTGCCGTGGTGGGCCTGACGGACTGGCTGATGGCGAGCACGAACGGCTCCGTCGCCTACTTCTACGGGCAGGTGAACAGCGACACCGCACCGCGGGCGTGGACGGAGGAGGTGGATGTGCGGATGGGGGTGGCGGCGGTGAGCTACAACGACGTGAACGACATGGACGTGTCCACGCTGACGTCGGGCCGCCGCCCCGGTTCGCGCCGAACGACCACGCTGATGGGGTGCCGGTGCGTGGACACGGACCAAGGAATCAACGTGCGGTGCTCGTTCCTGCCCTACTCGGGCGCGCTGTCCTCCGACGCCGGATCGATGAACCTGTGGTTTCAGGACCGCACGTGGGCCAAGGACCTGACGTGCGAAAAGGTGGAGATCACCGTGCGGAGCGTGCGGTGGCCCGTGCGGCGGGTCGAGGGGAAGACGACCCCGTTCGGCTCCGGCACCGCGGATCTGCCCACGACGGACTGTCTGACGAAGGGGACGTGCGAGAGCGTGGACGCGACGGTGTGGATCGTCCCGCGGTGCGACCTTCTGCCGGCGGAGCAGTGCTCGGACGTGGCGGTGGGGACCTCGTGCTTCCCGTTCTGCATGGCGGCGCGGGTGGCGGGGAGCCGGAACGCGAACCCCGTGCTGGTGAACGCGGACACCTGGCGCACCGGCCGGCAGTTGCTGGGGAAGGAGTGCGTGTCCAAGGCGTCGGATTCGTCCACGGTGATCAGCATGGCCCAGCTCACGGCTGTGGCGGGGACGACCACGACCGTGAACTACGGCCAGACGACCCTGGGGGCCGCCGCGTCGGACCCGCTGTACACCGTGGACTACGACACGAAGGGGTCCGCCGTGTGCAGCACGGGGGTCAACACGGCGAGCTGGGTGCCCAAGCCCACGACCGATAACGTTTTGCCGTACGTGCGCCGCCACGGCCAGCCGTTTGCCATCTCCGGCGACACCATTCTGATGGACAATCCGCTTGACGACGGGGGCACGCAGGTGCAGGTGGAGCGCCTCGGCGGGAACCAGCAGGACGTGTTCACGCTGGAGAGGACGTGGAACGACCTGCCCGCCGCGCCGAAGCGCCTGGTCCCCATCGACGAGCTGCGGATGGACGTGAGCAACAAGCTGGTGGTGCCGTACGACTACACGGCGACGCGCATCCACTCGACGAACAGCCGGAACTACGTGTTTTACGCCGTGTCCCCCAACCTGCAGATCTTCGAGGCGTACCTGGACTACTGCCTGTACGGTGCCGAGAGGCTTCCGCAGTTCCAGCTGATGGCGCTGTCGAGCTACGGTCCGCTGCGGGTGTACCGGGTGCGCGCGTACTGCCAGACGGAGTGCGCCAGCGACGGGCTGAGCGCGCAGGCGACCCTCGACGGGTTCGTCAAGGGGGGCACGTTCAACAGCGACACGTTCCGGCAGGGGTGCGACCGAATCTTCAACGCGACGATCGACGGGTTGGAGTACGTGAACGAGCAGAACATCGCCGTGACCGTGCAGGTGGCGGACCGGAGCTTCAACGTGGACACCATGTCGGGGGCGGGATCCAAATACGTGACGTACTGGCTGCACCCGCAGTCGATGGCGCTGCGCAACGACACTATGTGGCCGGCGCCCGACTCGATATCCTACTCGACGTCGATCTGCATCCCCGGCCTGGCGGTGCCCCACCTCGGGACCCTGAAGACCGAGCTGCTGATCTCGGTGGTTCACGCGCTGCGCTTCGTGGTGACCGGGGTGTGGTACGCGCCCGGGCTCGTGTTCATGTGGAAGGGAGGGGGGACGTGCCCGCTGGTGTCGCGCGGGCACTCGGTGCTTGCGTCGTGCGGGGACGACGTGTACAGCCTGGACGATTTCTTCGACAGCGCCGACCAGGCCACGGCGGTTTTCTGGTCGATCCCGATGTACATCGCGGACATACTGGACAGCCGCCAGGTGGTGAGCTTTGCGCCCGTGCAGAACCTGCTGCGCGGGTTTTCGGCGTACGGCCGCGAGACGAGCAGCATACTCACGTCGGGGGGGAACCTCATCAACCTGCTCCAGACGCCGATGCCCAGCCAGATGTCGGAGCTGTTTGCGGTCATCCGCCAGCCCAATCTGGCGGCGGGGTCGGGCAAGATGGCGCTCGGCGTGAACTCGATGGCGCGGTTCACGGCCCGGGCGTACAGCAAGATCATCCTGGACTCGGCCAAGGTGTCGTTTGGCATCGGCACGGTGGACTCGGCGCAGCTCTGGCGGCAGTTTCTGTCCGCCGTGTACGACCTGCGCCCCTACTTCAAGACTAGCGTGTCGGACCGTGCGAGCGCGGCGTGCCTGGGCATCGAGCAGATGTTCGGCGGGTACAACCCGTGGGGGCGACTCGTGTATCACCAGTGCATGACCGCACCGATCTTGATGGAGGGCCTGATGGACCTGTTCGTGGGGGTTTTTATCGACGTGCCCACGATCAAGTGCGTGTGCAAGGACTCGGCGGGGCACACGCTCACGGATTTCGCGAGGCAGGAGTGCGTCCCCAAGGCCCCCGCGTCGGTGCGAGGCGTCCTATTGGGGATGATAGCGGCCGCCGAGGGGACCGGGCAGCAGTCCCTGCTGTGCCCCGCTGTGACCACGTACGTGCGCAAGTCCCTCAGCAACTCGGTGGAGCCGTGGTTCGGCCAGCTTTACTCCACGCTGGACGCGCTGGGCGACTCGATAGACTACGCGCTGGTGGGGATCGACCCCGACGCCGGCCAGTGCACCAACTTTCATCAGGATCCGCAGGTGGTGGTTATCATGCCGGAGCCCATGGACTACTTTCAGGCCTGCGGCAAGATCCAGAGCTGCCACACCAAGTGCGCGGGGAACTGGCAGGTCTTCCAGGACGCGCTGACTGCCAGCGGTGGCGTCGATCAGCAAACGGGTCTTGTCAGCATGACGCAGGAGGTGGACAGCATGTTCTTCCCGGTCCCCGGCGTGGACATCATCGCCTCCGGAAACGTGGTGGCCCTCACACGCCCCACGGGAAGTGGACTGAACGCGTGTCGCTCTTCGGCGGATCAGGTCCTAGCAGTGGCTTCAATAACGAGCTCGTCCCTGAGCGTTCTCTACTACTGCATCCCAGCAGGTCCCTCCTCGAGTGTTTACGCGAGCGAGAACACTGCTTTGAACTGGCAAAGCGCGCGGGCAAAATTGGCCACCCAAGTATCATTTCTGGATGGGAACGGGGTCACCGTTGCCGCCTTAATAATGGAATCGAACCAGACGGTTCTGTACCGGGTGGGAAAGGGCATCAGCGATCAGCAGCTTTTGGCCACCCCCGACATCCTTTCGCTCATCACGCTGGGGCAGTACCCCATGCGAATCACGAACTTCATCGCGCTGGGCGCGCGTCTGCTCGTCAACGTGGCGGTACGGACCAACGAGAACTCGCAGTTCGGGCGCACCGTGAGCACCGTGTGGATCGATCCGGACTCCCCCCTGGCGTTCAAGAACGGCAAGCCCGCGCCCCCGTTTCCCTTCGTGGTCAGCGTCCCGAACAACATGTGGACCGGCTACGCCGTGTCCGAGTACCCCCCCAGCGGGGACACGAACGTCTTCACGCTGCTCTTCTGGCCCACCCAGTCCAACACCGTGGCCCAGCGCGTTCGCTTCAGGACGACCAGCTCGAGTGTGAGCGTCGTGGAGCAGCGCCCGTACGTGCAGGACAAGTCCCTCTCTGCCCGAGCCTCGCTCATGCCCCAGAAGCTGATCCTGTGCAAGAACCTGCAGACCCACGAGGATCTGGGCCAGTTGAACGTGTACGCCTCCTCGGGAAGCGCGTACGACTGGCTGCAGCTCCTGCGCCTCAAGGCAAACGACCTGGTGCTTCACTCCGCGTCCGTGTCCAACGCGCAGCCCATCCTCACCACCGTTTCGATCACGACGGCGTGCGACGGCACGGACTGCCGGGGGTGCAAAGACCTGAACCTTCGGGCCCTGTGCGCCGCCTACCAGAGCTGCTCCGTGGTGCGTTGCATCGGGACCCCCGTGAACCTCAAGCGCCCCCTGTGCGGGGTGGGCATGGCCCTGCGCTCGGTGGGCATGCTCGCGGTGGAGTCCACACACGGCAGCTGGCTGATGATCATCGACATCTTCATGATACTGGTGGAGATCACGACCCAGCGCAACCTCCCGGGGATCGAAGTGTCGTGGCCCGACGAGGTGTTTCTGGGGAACATGTGCGTCGCCAAGGACCTATCCGCCGAGTTTTTCGGGATCCTGATGTCGACGATCAACAGCGCGTTGCAGCTGGCGCAGGTCCCCGTCCCCTCGCTGCAGCAGGTTTCGCACGTGGACTCCAGCGCGAACACGGCGCTGAGCCTTTCGACCGCGGCGATGACCAGCTTCCTGCACCAGATCGGGCTGGCCCCGCTGTACGTGATGGCGGTGAGCCACAAGATCATGATGTGCCAGGCCAAGGGTATGCTCGCCGTCTTCTCGAACGCGGGGTTTACCGTGAACCTCGAGCCCTCCAACCTGGTCAAGGCCACGGACGCCATCAGCGGCCAGTGCATCACGCAGAAGGCGGAAATCGAGGCGCAGCAGTCGGGGGACTCGGTGACAAGCCGGTCGGTCGGCGCCACCATAGGGCAAATGATATCCAGCTCGGCGCAGGTGCAGCTGCTCCGCAAGATAGAGCCGATGATGCACATGGTCGACGGGGGGTTGACCTACGCCATCGGGATCATCGGTAAGTTCGCCAACGTGCTGCAGACGTGGGACCTGGCGCACTGCATGCTCCCCGACGTCACCATCCAGAACGCCGTGCAGTGCGCGTGCGGGGACACCCCCCTGACCATTATGGCGACCAGGAGAGTCGAGGGCATCGACGATTTCGCCTACTGGTGCACGGGCACGGTGTCGGTGATCGACTCGAACAACCAGGCGCGCATCGTGTGGAACCCGTACACGTACCAGCAGCTCCAGGACAAGCTTGAGGGGAAGATGGACGACTACGTGAGGTGCGCGAGCACTAGCCTGTCGTGCACCGTCCCGAACGACAACGTCTTCACCTCACAGGGGGTGTCGATGATGACGGTGCTGACGCGGTGCCGCCAGAACTTCGTGAACCAGCAGTGGGACCCCGCCGCGTTCGCCATGTACGACAAAAACACCCTGAACCTGCACGTTCCCGGCGCCGTTCGGCCGAAGGTCAAGGATCCCAGCGACGGCGTGGGCGCGTGCCTGTTGCGGAGTTCGGCCACCGGGGCCACCAACGGGGCGTGCCTGGACGCGCTCAGCCGCCAGCGGGGGTGGACGGACACGTACTGGGGGTACAATCAGCTCAATACAGCGTTTGGGTTTAGCCCGACGCAGACGGGGTTCGGCTCGCACATGGTGGACGCCTGCATGGTCTTTTCCGGGCCCGCGGCGAACACGGAGATGTCAGACGCGCGGCGGAAGCCATTTCAGAACTGCCTCAACGGGTACCAGACCAGCAGCTCCAACGTTTCGTGCGACCTATCCGGATTCGTCTGGTCCCCCGCGTCCTCCAACACGGTTCCCGTCGCGTCCCGCCACGTGATTGAGCCCGAGAAGAGCGACGTCCTGAACGCCGTGAATCAGCGCATGCGGACCGCGAAGGAGCTGGTGATGACGCAGCTCACAGCCCTGCGCAACTACAACAACTCGGCGCTTGAGGTGGCCTTTTTCAGCGCGGAGGGGGACATGATCCACCAGATGCTCGACTGCATCTTCATGGGACCGTACGCGCGCATGGACTACTGGCCCACCCCCGTGTGCAACGAGTCCTCCTCTGGCGACTGCCTGGTGGGCCCCTACTGGTCCCGCGACGAGAGCAGGGGGCAGACGCGAAAAATCGATTTGGCCACCTGCCCTGCCAACGGCGACCTACCGTTCACGTGCGGGAGCCCGACCCGCCGGGCCATGGTCAAGCACTTCGTCATGCACTACCTGCAGGGTCCAGCCGGCTCGTCACTGGTTCTTTCGCAGGTTAGAGACTGGTTGTCCGCGCAGGAGCTCATGTGGAACGACGAGAGAGCGTTCGGATGCGATTGCCCCGAGGGATCCACCGCGCCCAACAGCGTCTCCTGCTGCCAACCGAACACCACCGGGGGTTACCTGCCCTCTTTTTTCGCCAACGTATCGCTCGATCTGCCCACGGAGGGCGTGTTGAACGCCATGGAGCAGCGATTCAAGACCTTTTACAGGGAGGCCACGAACGACGCCGACCCCTGGATCTTTTTTTTGAACAGCAACGAAAAGGCCAAGTACAACTGGACCACCAGCTCCGGCGCGCACCGCGTCAGCGACGAAGCGGCGTACTCCACGACCTCCCCCACCATGCAGTACGACTCCACGGAGGCGCGGAGCCCCCCGCAACGATCCTCCGACCCCACGATCTGGCGCATCTGCCACGGCGCCCTCAAGCAGGTCATGTTCAGCATGCCCACGAACGACGACGGGACCCTGAAAGGGGCGACTCCGCTTTTCGGTGGGGGCGGACCCGATGCCATCGCAGCTCACGTGGAGGCCCTGACAAAGGCCGCGTACGAGTCCAGCCCCCTGTTTCGACACTACCAGCCGCGCCACCACCCCAGCCAATCCTGGATGTGCGCGGGGAACGCCTCGGACCCAGCGACTAAGGGATCTGTAACCTTTACGGACTACCTGGTGAACGGCGTCCTGATCCAGGACGGAAAGGAACTGGGGGGCATCCCCGTGCTGGGGTTCCTCGCGGGCCGACTGGGGTCGTACGCTGCTTCCTGTTTCTGCGGCTGGACACAAAACGGAGAGTGGTGTGTGGCCCCGGAGGCCGCGTGTCTCTCCCTGCAGCTGCCATCGAACTGTTCCTACCGCGTTTCCGAGCAGAACGTGTCCGCGCTGGGCAGGGCCTTTGTCGCAGGCGCGTGGACCTGCCCCCACCTGGAGCTGTCAGAGCACCTGGGGTTCCTCGACCCGACCGCGACCGAAATGTGGCTGCAGGGAAACGTGGCATTCAACACGTCGGGCGAGTTCCTTCTGCGCTACGGCCCCGGTGGACTCAAGAGCGGGAACGTCCTGGCCAGCGATGCCACCGCGCTGGGTTTGTCCCCTGGAACCACCGCGAGCCTCTCGCAGGTGCTGCGCAACTTCCTTTCCCCGTCGGACAGGACCGTGGACCCCGCCCTGGCCACCGTGCACGGGTGCTCAGAGCACTTGAAGACCGCCAGCGACCTCACCGACGAGTTCGTGGAGTCGCTGTTCCCCATGGCGCAGGGCGTAACGGAGGCGGGGGTGGGCGCGTACTGCCTGCGATACGCCATTGAGCTCTCCAGGCTGAAAGCGCTGGAGCTGATGATGGGCCTGGACCAAAACTTTTCGCACATAACCGCCGCCCAGCAGAAGAGCGTGGTGCTGCTCTGGAGGCGCCGATGCGGCAGCCAGGTGCAGGTAATCGGCCTCTGCAACGCGCTGGACATGTATCACGCCAACGGGTTACAGGTGGACAACTGCTTGCAGCCGTGGACCCTTGTAATGGACCCCTCTGTGGAAATGTACGCGACCCCCGAGTGCCTGGTGAAGATCGGGGACTACTTCTACGATCCGTGCGTGTGCAACCCCCACATCTGCGCCCCTGGCGCCCAGCCCGTGTCTCTGACGCGCGCCGCTGTGGAGAAGGCCGAGTGCCGCCTGCGCTTCGACCCACGTAAGGTGGTGAGGGCCGCGGAGCTCGGGTGGTGGGGCACGGACGAGACAGACCCCTCCGCGGCGGCGGCCAACGCGTGGCTGGCGTCCCCATGGAACATGCTGGATCAGGACCAGCTCATGGCCCAGCTTCTCCAAAGCTCCGACGGGGGCGGCGCAGGGAATACCCCGGGCGGCGTGCACTGGGGAACCGCGGAGGGTTTCATGAACGAGACCGCGGAGCACTGCGACATGATCGCCGACTACTGGCCCGAGGCCGGTTACTTCCCCGTGGGCTACCACGTGACCCCGTTGTGCGACTCGGGCGAGACCGCGTACCGATCCTTCGACAACGTGTTTGCGCGCGAGGACACGGCGGACGGGGTCGTGTTGGTGTACTACGAGGACCAGACCCGGGAGAGGGACCTGGTGGACTCCCACTTCGGCGCGGGGGGCGCGTGCCGCCTGACCAATTTTGGCTTTGACATGTACGAGACCAACACGATGCGGGTGTGCACCCGGCTGTCCTCGGGCGAAAACGTGGACGTGCACGTTCCGCTTGGGGGCAACGGGATGGGCTCGCTGGGAAAGGTCCGTTGCAGCGAAACCAGCACGGATCTGCCGTGGGCCAACGCGGACTCCTACGAATACTACGACCCCGCGTTCCACTCGGTGGGCACGGTTCCCAACCTCCCACCGCCGACGGCCCGGACGTACCCGGATCAAACCGATCGGTACATGCGCATAGGGCCGCAGCATCGGATGCGCACGGAGGGGTGGGGCGACTACTGCCAGGACTTTGTGCTGCCCAACTGCTCCGCGGGGTGGACGTGCCCCCCCGACTACTACTGCGCGGACGGCGGGGTGTGCATGCACGTGGAAGTGGAGTGCAACCAGCACAGCGACTGCCCCACGGGGATGATGTGCACGGGGCTAGGGACGTGTGTGCTCCCGCGAGTGACCGTCGCGAACGAAATGGGGGGCAGCGCCAGCTTCCGCGCGCACACGAGCAGCTGCCCCGGGGAGGCGTTCAGCATGCAAGGCGGATCCTACTGGGGGTACATCCCCGACATACTGGAGGCGCACGGGATGTGCTCGTACCGGCACTGGCAGGAGTACCTGTACACCCTCTCGCAGTGCTCGTGCTCCAACCACACGTCCAACTCCTGCCTGCTCAACGCCTCGCAGTGCCAGTACTACGTGTTCGACAAGACCCAGAGCAACAACCTGTGGTGGGACTCGAACAGCTCATTTCCCAACCGGCTGAAAATGATCCCCACCACGTGCGACCGGGACTACGAGCGCTTCAAGATGAACGGGGCGGAGATGAAGTCGTGCGTTCCGGGCACGGGCCAGGTCCGCCTCATGCTCACGGACAACAGCCAGCGGTCCTACGCCGATCGCGACACGATGTGGAAGCCCTACGACGAGGCCACGCGTCGGATCCCCCTGCGTCTGATGCCCTTCAAGTCGAACACCAGCTTTGGCTTCCTGGGATTCGCTGCCGACCCCAACATCGACAGCTGCACCCGGTTTCAGCAGTGCTACTCGGACGATTTCACGAAAAACGGCGTGCTCTCGATGATCGCTGGCTCCGTCAGGCGACCCGACCGCAAGCTCCTGACCGGGGCCCTGTACGACCCCGATGACGTGTTCCGATGCGGCGTGATTGGTTACTTTGACAACGGCATCGGCAAGTGCCGCATCGACCAGCGGATCTTCCCCCTGTACTACATGCTGTGCACCGAGACCCACCCCGTTCGCGCGCAGTGCCTCTCGGTGATCAGTGTCAGCGACCTTCTGACCACGTGCGCCAGCATTGTGAACCCCTACGAACAGAAGTACTCCATCATACACGACGTGAATGTCCCCGCGCTCATCAGACTGTTCCAGATTTTCAAGCAGCCTCAGACGCTGCAGGAACACTTCAGCACCGTGTCGTGCACCAACGGCATCTACGTCGCCATGTCCAACAACCCGTTTGACTCCAAGGGATTCTACTTCCCCCTGACGTTCACACTCTATGAATTCCCCTTCCCTTGGTTCTACCAGTGCATCATCGGGTCGCGCATATCCCCCCAGCAATCGCTGGACCACGTGTTGTACCCTTGCTCCTTCTTCGAGTCGACGGAGGCGCGCACCAACGGCATCGCGTACACCCCCCTGGCGCCCAACAACGCGTTCGGAAACTATATCTTCGCGGTGAGGGCTGGTTACGACGAGACCACCGTCAGGGCCACCGTAAGCAGCCAGCTCGCCAACGCCCAGGCCAAGTGGACGCAGTGCGTCAACTCCAAAAGGAGCGCATACTTCGGCGCGATCGACAACAGCTACCCTATGTGCTACACAGAAAGGCGCTGGAACCTCCCCGTGGCCACGCTTCCCGAGATGAAGCTGATCGAGTCGTACGTCCGCCCCAACTGCGCCAGCTCCATGCGAGCGAAATACTACAGCCAGTACACCCGAACAATGACCAACCCCCCCAATGTGATCAATCTCGCGGACAGCCTTACCCACTTTGCCGGCGCGGAGCAGCCTCAGACCAGCGGGTTGGAGCCACTTCTCACCAACAAGCTCATGCAGTTTGGACTGGACCACCTCCACGATAACTCTGCGACCGATTCGCTGTCCATCAGCGACGTCAGCGTCAACAACAAATACCCCGTTCGGTTCGACCCGTCGTTGCCACTTCCCACGGACCCCCTGTTCCTCGCCGCGCTGACGCAGTGGCGCCCCTCCTACCTCCCCAACACCAAGGACATAATGAGCAAAAACAACAACATGTGCAACGAGTCCGACATCAAAAGGGTCTTCAAAGACAGCGCCGGGGTTGATCACCCGGAATGGGACACGGACAAGCTCCACGGGCTGGACTCGTGGGTGACCACGTGTCAGCTTTACCAAATCGGCGTGGGTGGGTGTCACCTGCCCCCCATGGCGATCGGTTCCAACGCATACGCGCTGGACAGCACAACCATCAACCCCGAGCAGGCATTCGACCGGTACGTCAGCGCGTTATACCATGACGCCAAGAACTGCTACGACGACGCCGTGTCGGCATCCGCTACCACGGACTTCGCCTTGATTGCGCCCACCCCCCTCCCGTTTTTCCAAGACGAGGCCTCGCTGGGGTTCAAGCCCACCTTCCAGTTCGACCTGACGAACGCGCAGAAGTACATGAACAACATCGACCCCGACGTGAACACCCCCGTGATGTGCCGGGCGGGGAACCAGACCATCGACTACAGCAAGTGCACCGACTCGAACTTCCAGGCCCTGCGCGACCACGTATCCACCGCCTACACGAAGAACGCAGGTGTCGTGATCCCCGACCAGTATCAGATGGACTGGAGCGTGGATCGGAACATGTTGAGCACCGGGGCCATCTACAGCTACGCCAGCACGACGCGGGACGCCTCGCGCCAGTTCCTGTCGTCGCTTTTTGACTCCACGGTGTGCCAGGCCAACAACATGCCCAAGGCCCAGCGTCTGTGCGCGTACCAGTCCTCGGGCAGCATCAAGGTGGCCACCAGCGTGTCGCCGTGGATGAGCGGGGGGTGGAACCCGTACGACCAGTGCGACGTGGACCAGACTGGGCCCGAAAACGGGTACACCGAGACGATCAACGTCCAGTGCATGTACGACACCTACTGCCCCCCCGATAAGGAGTACAACGTGGACTACTACAACAACATGCCGTACAAGCAGGCCTGCATCAACAAGCAGGGCGAGAAAACAACCAGGATCAACGTGGATTCGTCCTCCCCGTACAACCTCTGCCGGCACACCCTGAAGGAGGACTCTATCTGCATGCACAACCAAGGCATGATCGGGGGCACCGATGGCATGCCCATGGAGGAGTACGCGACGAACGGGAACCTGTTCTCGCTGCACAACTTTACGGGGGTGCCCGAAGGCGATGGCTACCCCCTGGGGAACGTGCTTCTTGCGGGCGGTGCGTCCGACTACGGGTTTGTCAGGATCCCGTTGGCGCACATCGGTGGCCATCACCTGGGCATGATTATCACCAACTCCACCATGCGCATGTTCCGTCTGCCGCTTAAGCCGGTATCCGACAACGCGCGTATGCGCCAGTGGGACTCGCTCGACGTTCAGGACTGGGTCCCCCATTGGATCGCCTCCATGGCACAAGACGACAAGGAGTACTTTGCCTCCGTCAGGGACGTGGAATTCACAGTGGGCGTCGATTCCGACGACGGCACGCCTCTGCTGGGGTGGGACTGCGCCCTTCGCCGACGCGCCTTTTACGGCGGTGGCGTGAACGAGTTCCCCCCCTCCCTTCCTTCGGCGCGTCGATCCAAACGGACGTTCGAGGACATGACGGGGGGCAGGTACGCCCACCCCACGCAGAAACACACCAATGCGTCGAAGCTCTTTGGGTACTACGAAACCACCAACGGCTTCTGCTTCTGCCCCATCAGCAACGAAGTGGCCCCGGGGATGTGCAGCGTCCTGAATAGCGACCTGAAGCACAACTGCTCGTTGTACAAAACCGTTCGCGCCATGCGGGGCAAGGAGTGGGGATGGACCCACACGTTCACTCCCATGTCCAAAACGAACGAGTACAAGCGGTGCACGATGCAACTGGACTGGCCGTTCATCCCTGGCGTCCTGCGAGACGGGGGCACGATCGACACGAAGACCCCTGGTAGCGACGCGTACAGGGCGTGGGAGAACGCGTCGGAGACGGAATCGCAGCGGTGCCACGTGTTGGACAGGACCCAGCCGTTTGCCTACCTGTTCAAAAGCGCCAACCAGCTCAACGAGGCGGGGTTCAACACCCTAGATCGCGGGGTTTGCCACACGGGGAGAACACAGGACGCCCTGCGAACCCATAACGCGCAAAGGTGCGTCCGAGTGGGGGATACGGACGGCAAAACGGTTCGGTTGATGTGCGTCGACAACACGGCCCCCACCACACCGCGCCGCAAGTCGCAAACGTCGTCCGAAACCGCGTACTCGTACAAGTTCCAGCGCCGTCGCTGCTCCCAGTGCAGCAAGCCCCCCGTGTTCAAATCCAAGGAGGGGACCACCATCGTCCAGGAGACCAGCTTTGGGATACCGTACCGTCGCTCGGTGGAACGAACCCTCGCCAACGACCTGCGCAAGGCCCTCTGTCAGGGGAGCAGTTCATGCCTGTCGCTGCTGAATCGAACCGCCTGGCTACCCGGCAACTTCCTTCAGGCGTACCTGAGCAACCCTGAAAGCCTCTTTGTCAACGCGTCCTCCGGCCTGTACAGCACCTCTTTTGCAGGCGCGCCCCCCGTGAACGACGATCGGATGTGGGCCAAGGAGTGGGCGTACTGCCCGTCCCCCTCCGCTCTGCGCACCGGTGTAAACTGTACGGGGTCCATTACCAAGGCGCAGTGGCGATCCGATAAGGTGCACTCCTGTTACTCCACCATCAACTCCGCCCTGAACGGAAAGGAGGACCCCATGGCCAAGACCAACATCTGCGCCCTGGACGGCCGGTTGGACTCGCTCTGCCAGGCCATTCGCACGGCGCAGAGCCTCATCGCCTCAGCCAACTGCCTCGCCAGTGGGAGCGACAAGTGCGCCCTGCAGGAGTACGTTTACACCCCGGCGACCTGGGAAACGACGAACCAGGCGTTTGTACACGAAACGGTGGAGTCCTACTACAAGAGGGTCGACGGGGGGTGCCCCAACGCCAACGACTGCATCTGCCCGACCGATTCGGCGCTTGCGGCCTTCCGTTTAAACAACTCGCACATACTCGCGCAGTGCCCCGCTGTGTCCATTATGGTGCTACAGGAGGTCCTAAAAGGGGTGCGCAGCCTGATTGTGCCCATCTGCCAGGCCCTGAGCCGCGTGTTCAGCATGGCAATCAACCTCATGCTGACCCTGACCCCCTCCATGAGCGTCCGTTCGACCGCCCTGGACCAGGCGTTTGTGGACTGGGCAGAGCTGAAACGGCTCGTGTCCGGGACCGGCGGCACCGTTTCCGACCTCTTTTTCGACCTGATGTTCAACACGGGGCGACTGGGAGCCTGGATACGCTCGGTTATCCTGGACGGATGCGGGGCCGTCAACTCCATATACCGGTTCATCGGCTCCTTCGGGTGCAGCCTGATCATGGAGCAGCTGCCCATGTTCCTGGGGAACCTCCGCGTGGTCAGCACCTGGATCGACATCGGGTTCACCGTGGTCAACGACGTTTTCCGGGTGGTCCTGCGCAACTACCTGCCGAACGCCATGATGGACCTGTACCAAGCGGGTTACAAAAACTACTTCCAGACGTCCAAGTACAAGGAGAAGCAGGCCGCCTACGCCTCCCAGGCAGCCCTGGATGCGACCAATTTGGCGCAGGGGCGACCCATGACGCTGGAAGACCGCGTCAAGAAACTGGAGACCAGAGAGTCCAAAACCATTAACAGCCTGGGATCAGCGATAGAGGCCGAGAAATCGACCGTGAAGGCCGCCAAATCCTCCGCCAACCTGAAGGCCGCCAAATCCTCCGCCAACCTGATGTCCACCCTGGGCCCCATCGGTATCATAGGCGGCATCCTCGACCTTGGCATCACTGGGTACCAGATGTACAACGACGCCGTGATGGCCGCGAAGATCGCCAAGGCCGCCGCCGACTTCCCCGACACCCTCACGCTCTTCGACTTCAACAGCTTCTGGGAGGGGATCGACAAGTTCGCCAAGTTCCTCGAGTCCGACCTGACGTGCTTCACGATGGACCCGACGCAGGACCTGATCTCCTGCGCCGCGCTGGAGGTCCCCCCTCCCGACATGGATTCGATCGATTCCATCGCACCGCTACCGAGCGCCTGCTGGGCCGACGCGCAACAGCGCCAGGTGAGCGTGAGCACCCTGTACGCGTGCACCCCGACGAGCACCTGCTGCGAGGACGGCGTCAACTGCGGGAAACCCCAGCTGTGCGGCGACTGCCCGGTCCCCTCCTCGACGGCGTTCAGGACCTACGGGTGCGACACGCTGACGCAGCGGTGCCAGTGCGGCCTGCCCGCGTTCGACGTGTCCAAGTGCGTGGCGCAGAGGGACTGCGGGCCCACCACGTCCTGCTCGCTGCTGACGAGCATGAACGACGTGTCGTTCGGCGCCATCAAGACGTGCTCGAGCTGCTCGGTTCCGCCCATCTGTCTGATCGGGAGCGACTCGGTCTCGGGGAAGTGCACCTGCCTCCCCACGGGCGACACCGAGGTGGATCGGTGCTCCAACGGGGCGGGGTCGGTCACGTTTCCGAACCCCGTCCACCTCTGCGGCTACTCCACGGACGCCGGCGCGTACTTTTTCTGGCCCGAGCTGGCGCTGGTGCAGTGCGCGAACCTGGTATCCCCCGTGTGCTCAGAGGTGGTGACCGAGCAAGGCACGACGCTGTACATGCCCGTGGGATCCAGGCTGCGGGGGATGCAGTTCGCCTACTCCTCGCGGCGACTGCTGTCCCTCGAGAGCGGCAACGCGTCGATGAACGCCTCCTCCGCGCCCAACTTCGGCCTCCCCCGCGTCTTCTCCCCCGACGACCCGGCGGACGACATCACCCCCGAGCTCCTGCACGACATGCTCATGAACCGCAGCTGGAACCACACGGCCGCGCCCTGCGCCACCCTGGCGTACGCGTACCAGCGCGGGCAGCCGCTGGGCCCCGTGGACGAGTCGGTGCTCCACTCGTGCGTCTACTGGCGCAACGTGGGGAAGAAGCTCATCGCGGATTACAGCCTCCAGGCCCTGGAGAACTTCGACACCTTCCTGCTGTCGCCGGACGATCTGGCCGCCGCCCTGGGGCAGCGCGGTGTGGTCGAGGAGCTGATCCTGCGCAAACCCATGACCCTGCTGGTGGCCGCCCTGTACTCCCCGTGGATGAAGCCGGTGCGGGCCCTGCTGATCGCCTCGCACGCCCCGAACGTCAGCCGGATCCTCCAGGGCATACGCATCCCCTGGCAGCGAAACATCTCGGCGCTTTTCCCCAACCGCACGATGCCCACGCTTCCACTCCCCAGAGGGAGACGCCTGCTGGGCCTGGTGGACGACGTGGAGGCCGAGATCCACGCCATGCCGTACTACTCGCAGATCAAGAGCGTCGCGGACCAGATCACGCTGCCCACCGTGGACGTGTCCGTCGCCTCCGCGGTGGCGCAATCGTGGCTACGAGACGGGTTCGCGTGGCGCAAGACGGTGTTTCAGGGGACCTGCCCCCCCGTGCAGGTGGTGTGGGGCTCCTCCACGCAGGTGGTCAGGACCCTCAGGCAGTACTACCTGTACTTCGCGCAGATCCACGCCCCCAGGAACATCCCTCGGAGCCTGCGGGCGATCCTGCCCGATCTACACGCACCCGCCGGGGCCACCCCCGTGTCGGCCACCGGGAGAATATCCGAAACCCCCGTGGGATCCACGCGTGCCATCGGCACGACGATGCTCGGGTGGGTCATGCAGGCCCTGGGGGTGACCTGGGGCGACGCGGCGTGGTTCCTGTCGGACCCGTGCAGCGGCAAGGACTGCACGGAGGCGAACCGGTGGACCCTGACGTACCTGATTGAGTCCGTGACCTTCTGCGACTTCGAGGCGGTCACCTACTGCAACCGGCAGAGGCGCGACATGGCGAGCAGCCTGCTGTTTGCCCTGATGATCTACATCGTGTCGCAGGCCGTGTTCACCTTCGTGGGGGCCCCCGCCATGGGAAAACTGGTCTTCTACGCGATCCCCTTCTTCGTCCTGTGGTACAGCACCGGGACCTCCCCCGCGTGCCTCCCCATGCTGCCCACGTGCCTGCTCGACGACTTTTTGTTGGCGGCCAAGGGGATACTGCCGGTCACCGCGGCCGTGCCCCCGCTGCTCCTGTCCGCCGACGGGAAGACGCTGCGCCCCTGTGCCGAGCTCCAGTTCACCTCCTGGAGGGATCCCATCGCCTTCGGGATGTGCGAGCTGGGCATGTGCGGCGTCACGGTCAACAGCACCTACCTGCCCGGTTTCTACTGGGACGCCACGCAGAAGCAGGCGCAGGTGGACTCGGCGGACGCGAACGCGTATCGGCTGTGCGCCCTGGTGACGTCGGCCGAATCCGTGCCCGTGTTCCTGCTGATTTCGCTTGTCATCCTCTTTTTGTCGTCCGTGGTTCTCACGGTGCTGAGCGTGGTCCCACCCCTGCTCACCATGGTGTGGCACGTGGTGAGCTTTAACCACGCCCCCACCGAATAAGGGAATTGAACGTGATATTTAAGCGAGAGGGACCCCAAGCAAACCATCCTATGATTATTTCACATGAACACCGAAACAGTGATGACGAAACTGAGAGGCATAGCCAGGCTGGCCATTCACCGTCTCATACCCACCGCTACGAGCGAGAGGTTCTACATGGAACACCGGGACGCGATACACGAACTCTGCGTCAAGTGTCCGGGCAACACCGAAGCCGACGTGCAGGCTTACGCACCAACCATGAAGGAGTTCATTAAGACGGCGTATGAGAAATGGACCCCGCAAGCTGTTCAACCCCCTCCCACCCCTTCCATCCCCATGCCTGCACTCGCAGCCCCCCCGGTGACCCCGGCGATTAGCAGGGCCGAACTCACGAAGAAGTTTACCCAGATGCAGCAGGAGCTGGCCAAAGCCAAAAAGGCCAAGCCGCAAGCGGTCGAGCCTACAAAATTCCCGCGGAGCAGGGACCTCCAGGCAGCCGCTGGAACCCCCAAAGGCGCGATAATACAGGGCCGCCCCAAGAAGGGCGTACAGTACCCCGACACAGCCAGCATCAGAACGTCCCACCACGGAACGTTCGATCAGGTGTTTGGAGGCCTCCAAGGCAGGCCCATCTACGAGCGGTTTGAGAACAATCGGTGTCTACTGAACGACATTTTTTGCGCTGCCGCGAACCACGAGAAGCGACTCCAAAGCATATGCGCCTTTTTCACCAACGTGGCTTTGATCTCGGAGTGCCACCCGAGAACCAAGACCTGCCTCCAATTCCTGGTCAAGGAAAATTGCGTCACGGAGAGGGAGGCATGCAACGATCATAACTTCATCCTGATCATGATCTCAATCCTCGGCCAGGTAACCAGCCAGCGCCTCAAGCTGAAGAAAACGGCCATACTCAGCGACAAAACGGGTATCCTGTACAGGACGGAGGAGTTGTACCTGCTCATGTACTGCGTGGCGCCCCATCTGATCGAGATAGTCAAGAACGGCAACGCCCCGCGCCCCCGATACATGATCACACTCCTCAACCCGAAGCGGGTGGTCACATGGACCTTACAGGGCGACACCAAGACCAAGGAGAAAGACGTCCTGAACATCCTGTTCAAATCGGGTTTGCGTTTCAAGGAACGCAAGTACGCGGGGAAGGGGAGTTTCATCACCCAATGCCGCCAGGATATGACACAGCAGAGGGGTACGGCTACGTCTCTTCTGGACGTATGCAAGGCCGGCGGTGCCGCGATGGACGACGACGACGACGACGACGACGACGACGACGACGACGACAGCGACGACGACGACAGCGACGAGTGAAAATCCCAGTCGGGGTATCGTTCTCGTATATAAAACCACGTTTCCATAGCGTGAGATGTCGCGCCGCAACGGGCAGAAGGACGATTACGTGTTGGCGTTCTTATTTATGTGCTCCCTCACTGTTGCCACGTGGGGTTGCTATATTCTCATTTTGGAGAACGCGAATCTGATGCGAGAGTAAAACAAAGGCACGCGCGATTTATTAAAAACACCACGCGGAGGTTAGAAATCACACCAAATGTTAGTTGAAGAGTACTTGCAGGTATGCATCGTCTTCGTTGTTTCGTACGCGCTGATCGTAGCCCTTGCCACGTACGTGCAGCAGCAACTCGTGCCCGAGGAGCCCGCGCCTCCGTCCATCCCCAATGCCTCCTCTGCGTTCATGCGTCTTCGCATTAGCCGTCCAAGTCGTCCTCCTCGATGGGGAGTTTAGCCCCCGGGAAGATGTGAATGTAGGAGACGTTCTGGATTTCGTAAAGCTCTTGGAAATGCAAACGGCGGCGCCCGGTATCCTTCTCGTACTTGTCCCATACGCTGTTGTTCCACTCGTTGTTCACCAAAGCGTTGCCGACGTCGTGCTGCTTCATGTAAAGCTCCATCCACGATCCCTTGGACCCCTTCGGGACGACGCCGTCGTGGTTCATCAGAAAATTGAACATGTGCATGACCTCCACGGCGATTTCCAGCTGCCTGCGGCTCAACCCCGCAACAACCTCTGGCGCGATATCGCTGCCCACAAAAACGGAATCAACAAAACACCAAACACAGCAAAATGAGCATGCTTAGTAGCTTACATGTCGGAATCAAGCGCCTGCGCGTACTTGGCAACTTCATCATCGACGTCAAATATTCCACCCGGACTGAAGTATCTGAGACGCGCCCCTTCCACGGCCAGTTGCCCAGCGGCAATAGCAATGGGCTGACCGTACTTGAAGGGCATCTCGCATCTATCGGAAGGCGACGAATCCATGGCGCTGGACATGCGAAAAACGCTACACGAACGAAATGAATTTGCTTAAATTTGCTTTTTGCTTCCTTGGTAGAAAGCCTGCCCGTCCCCAATTTACGTATAAAGCCCGCTCGAAAAACGACGGTTGCGAGCCGTCAAGGGGCAAAACGCATTCTTAGTAAGTTTTTTAAAATGATCCACAACGTGTAAACCCGGCCCCTGCATCGACCGTGACTTAATTTCAAAAATTGCACCGATTCATTAAGGGGGACGCATTCTTGGAAACGAATTCAAACAAACCGGCTCCGCGGGAAAAAAGAGCCCTTCCATTCCATTTTAATCTACCAAGGAGGTGGCGCCAGTTTCTTTCCATTCGATTTGCCACGCGCTCCGTTGACGCCCACGGACGAGGATGCAAGCCAATCGACACCTCAAGCGCAATCACTCGCGCATTGCCTCCAGCGACAGCGAACACGACAACGGTGGCGCTGCTGATGAGGAAATGAACAATCCAGAAACGAATCCACCCTCCAGCGAACCAGATCACCCACGAACATCCTTGGTAAATAACGAGGACAACAACAATGCAGAGCCGCCGCGCTCCTCACAGGACAGCAATGGGAGCTGCTTGGACGATTTGATGGAGTTACAACCTCCGCTGCAGCCTGTTGTCGAAGATGTGCCCGAGTACTACGCCAACGACTTTGCGACCGTCTCCGACCGACTGCGCAACGTCCAGCCGATGCAATCCTTCGACGTCCCCCTGGGCATTTGCGACGACTTCCACCACGTGATTTTTCCCGAGCTCCGGCACATTGTCACCATGGACGGCGTCAGCAAGAGCTTTGTGACCATCCAGCCGAAGGATCCAAGCCACCTGGTGCAACCGTACGAAGGGGCCTCCTTCACCTTCGTCGATCGGTAATCCCTTTGGGTATTTCAATCTGATTCCACCCCGCTGATCCGCATTTGGGTGGCGCCAGCTGCATTGGCAGTTCCATTCCCGAGCACATCAAGGACTGTCTCTATTTTTTCTTCAAGCTGGGGACCGCCATCGAGACGTACGGCTACAAGAAGTACGCCCTACCGACCCCCCGCCACCACGTGATTTTCCAGGACAAGGGCGTGAAATCCGTGCAGGAGGTTCGGTCCACCCCGCGCAACCCGGACGCGGAGGACGCGGAGGACGTCAACTCCACCCGCTTCAGCCTGGCCAGCGCGTTTCACAACCACCACGAGGCCGAGGAGCAGTACATCAACCAGGAGCCCTTCAGCGTGCGCGTGGGGTTCACCGGGGCCTTTTTCGTGTCGGACGTCAAGATCCAGCGCGAGGTGTTCTGCGTCCTCTACATCACACCGCTGCGGAACTTCGACATGCTGTCCTACATCACGGAGGACTTCCTGACGCGCCCCAAGGTCCAGCCGAAGGAGAAGGAGTGGCTGGAGCTCAACTCGATCTGGAAAACGATCCTGCGCCGGGAGGCCAACAACAACTGCGGCCTCAAGGGGGATCCCTGCAGCCACGTGAACAACCCGGGGCACGAGCTGGGGATCTACCGGATCACCAACCTTCTCAGCGTCCCGCTGCGCATCGCCGAGCTGATCTCGCGGGAGTACAGGGAGGTTTCCAACCTGAACATCATCGGCTGCCCCAAGCTGACGCACCTGAGGGACGACGTGATGCGCAAGTACGTCAAGTACATGAACGAGCTGGTGGACCAGCACTGCCGGTGGCAGGAGGACCACTGCAACTTCCGCCGGGCGTTTTCAGAGCTGAAGGACGAAGAGAAGCACGACGCCCACTACCAGCTACCGCACCCCGGGGGCTGGCCCATCAAGGCGGTTCCCTCCCCCGACGGCGACGGGGTGATGTACACCCAGTTCAACAACGTCTTCTCGCTGCCCATGATGATGACGTGGGGGATCCTGATCCCGATGTCGACGTTCCTGACGAACCGGGAGACGTTTGTGATCAACATCGGGGGGATCCCGAACGTGGCCGAGAAGTCCATCATCGACTTCAACACGTGCAACCTGGACGACCACCACCCGGCGACCATACCGAACGAGCTTATCCTGAAGAGCCAGGAGCTGGCGACACCCTACACGCAGGCGAAGACGTTCTACGGCCCCAATGCGAACGTGGGCACCGAGATCAAGACGCACTCGTGCATGCTCTCCTGGTGGCACGCGGTGCTGACGGACATCCAGTCGCAGCGTCGGAACGGCATCACCACCCCCCTGCGAGCGGCGGAGCTGATCGAGAACCAGGTCCGCATCTCCATGAAGAAGCACGTGGGGATGCTGAGCGACCACTCGTACCGGAGCGACTCGCTGGAGCAGGAGTTCCACACGATCCGCCAGATTTCGAAGACGCTGATGGGGAAGGAGCGGATGGCCGCGTACGTATCGGCGCTGCGGGAGGAGAAGTCGCCGTTCAGCATCCGCCACGACGCGTACATGTCGACGCAGAGCGTTTTCTACACGTGCCTGGAGGACCTGAACAAGGACTTTGCGCTCAACTCGACGAACCTGGAGCTCTTCCTGGAGATGTTCCTGGCCTCGATCCACCACAAGCTGGGGTCGCACAACGGGTCGGGGTTCATGGACTTCTTCCACGGGCTCCTCATCGTCGGGGGGCGGGGCCACCTGAGCGTGCTGGGCAACGGCCGCAACGGCGTCGGGGTCATCCGCATGGACAACCGGAAGCAGAACTCGACGGGGGCGGGCTACTCCCAGGAGAAGCTCAACATGCTCAAGGAGATCTACGGACTCGAGGTGGGGATCACCGTGAAGGACAACAAGATGCTGATCTTCTGCCACCAGCAGTGGACCCGCGGCGCCATCGAGCAGATGTCGTGTATGGTGACGGTGAACGGGATCCTGAACAGCCTCCCCCCCGTGGAGCTGAACGAGAGGGACGGCGTGATCCTGGAGGCCCGCGACGGCAACGACCTCACCCCGCTGGTGAAGCTCTGCTTTGCCCGCGACGCGTCGAGCATCGGCCAGATCGTGGTGACCACCGTGGACCCGAACAAGACCAACGAGCGCCAGACGGCGCAGAAGGAGCAGATCACCCGCATCCCGATCCTGGCCCTTTGCAGCAACTGCCTCGACGACACCGGCGAGCAGTGGAACACGATGGCCGCGGTGCTTCACGTGGCGGCACCGGGTGTGTCCTCGTACAAGTCCAAGAAGGCCACGAAATCATCCAAGTTCTCCGACGTCGGATGCGAGAAGTGAGCCCCCCTCACCCTTCTTTTTTCGCGCCTCCCCGCGATTTATGCCCCTGTGCGCAGGAATAGCGTCCGCGGAGGCACTCTGGAGGATCGGCCGCGGCGACCCCTCCTCGCCAAGACCGTCATGTTTACCAACGTGTTCGCCAAGGTGATGGTGGCGGTCCCCCATCGGTCCGGCGTATGTCCGTTCCAGATAAACTTTGTCACCGCCGCGTTCCTGGACTGGATCTTTATGCTCGTCAACGGGCATGTGGTGTCGCTCTTCAGCCCAAGGGTTCTCGAAAGCCTGTCTCGGATGAAGGTGCGTCTCCGCCTCCCCCCCCACTCCGCACACATCCCACATGCTGTTAAGCGCGTCCATGACGAGAAACGTGGTGTGCAGAAAGGGTACGAAAGCCGGAGCGTACCTGAGACCGTCTTCGTCCACACCATGGAGGCACTCATGCACGCCGAAGAAACCATGATTCAAGACAACGACCGGAACTGGTTCATCCAGCCCGCCGTGGATGCCACGCTGGCCAGCCGCTACAACCCCATCGCCATGACGCAGGTACCCCCCTGTTTCGCCCTCGCTCTCCCCTATTACGGATAACCGATGCTCGGACCGCAGGCCGTTTCCGTGGCGCACAGCCTCCTGACCCGGGGGATTCATAGCGGCATGGTGTCCATCGTCAGCTGTCTTATACAGGCGCTGCACGTACCAATCATCCCACTACACCATCTCTGGGCCTTCTTCACCGAGGAGGAGGTATGTGGCCCCGTCCCCACCCCCTTGTATTTATGATCCCCCGTTTCGTAGCTGGCGATAGGTTGCATGTCCCAGGAATCCAATTTGTCTCAAGCCGATACCGAGGAAATCATCCCTGGCCCCGAACCCGCGTCCATCGAAGAGGAAGAGGAGGAGAACGAGGGCACCGTTGACGCAGTGTCTCAGGCATGGGCGGATCAATTGGATGTTGCCGACCCGCCCTCACCGACGCTGATTCCCCACACCGTCGTTACTGCGCCAACGCCGACCCCCCCTACCGTCGCTACTGCGCCAACGCCGATTACGTCAGCGCCTTCGGCGGAGCAGTTGCAGATCATCGAAGTGGTTCGCCTTCAGAGCGCCCGCCTGTCGCAGCTAGAGGACGTCATGAACCGTTACCAGATGATCACTGATCAGACGCTGGCCCGCCTCGATTGCGGGTTCCAGCGCATGGAGACCAATCACAACCAGATCGTCCGAGACGTCAACGCGCTCAAGACCGCCCGCGACGCGATCTTTGACGAGCTCGGGTTCGAGAAGATGCAGGCCCGCATCGCCGCCTCCGCGCCCCCCCCGCCGCCGCAGACATTCGGCCGAGGGTACCGTCAGGAGAGGCAGCCAGACGCCCGCTACGAGTACGACTCCCCCCCATGGCAAACGCAGCCACCCCGGCGCGGTCGCGGTGGTCGTCGCTAACCACCTCGGGCCGCAGGCGCCCACGTCGACCTCAAACACCACGGTGGTGCGGTACCACAACAACATCCGCCGCTGGGTGTCGTGGCTCGGTGACGCCCACTGCTTCTGCCCGGCCAAGGCGGAGATGACGTACAACACGAGCAACATCACGCACTACATCTCGACCCCTGGCACGGACATGGGCGCCCCCGACGAGTCCCCGGACGTCCAATCGGTGCTTCGCGTCAAGATGGACAGCAAGTCGCAGCGCTCGGTCGAGAGCCTGGTGGGCGAGCTCATCTCCAACGAGTTTGGCGCGGAACTACAGACCTTTTGCCACTTTGGGAAGGAGGCGAGCATCGTCCCGTTGGTGCTGCGCGACATGGTGGCGATGCATGTGGACCTCCGCCCCATCCTCTACCGCGCCCCCATTTACGATTCCCGGAAGCACATCGCGAAGCTGGGCCTCCAAGACCGCCTCCCCGGGCTGTGCACGCGCAACAACACCAACCCAGGCCCGCTGCTGCAGGAGTCCACATGGATGTCGGTGAGCAACTCGGCGATGGCGAGCGGGTACGGGGTCAACATGTGGGGCCTGCTGACGCTGGCGTCGATGATCGGGTGCACGGAGATCCACTGCAAGAACTCGAGCCGCATGGCGTCGTCCGTGCTCTCCTGCATCATGAGCATCGCGCCCGCCGCCTCCACCCCTGGGAAGCTGATCCCGGTGCGCAGCTTCAACTCCAACACGACGACGCACGAGTACGTTCCCGTCGCGCTTCAGCCCGGCAGGTGCCTGCGGAACGAGCACTTTGTCCGCCCCTCCAAGGACGACAGCTTCGCGCGCGGAGGCATCCACACCTTCTGCCCCGTGACGGACGGCATGGCACCCGAGGACTACCTGGGCTGCGGCCACGTGACGGCGATGGCCAAGCTCCTGTGCTGCAGGTACATCGAGGTTCCCGCCAAGCACCTCAAGGGGTTCTACCAACTGATCCCGGGGCGCTACTACGCGCTCTACAAGCACCCCCACGAGCGCAACCGGGAGACGCTGGAGGGGTTCCTGATGATTGGCAAGACCGGGGTGGAGATCGTGCACTGGGCCAAGGGCGAGCGGGCCACGGACGAGCACGGCGGCATCGTGTCGTTTCTGAAGTGGCACGACGAGCTGCGCGACCGCGAACTACTGGTTCTGCCCATGGTGTTCCGGCAGGGCGCGGCCGTGTGGGGCGAGGACAAGATCCACGTGGGGTGCCTGGTGACGCACGGGACGCGCCTTGAGCTCGCGCGCAGCAGGGGGAGCGAGCCGGACGAGAACGAGTTCGTCTCCAACTTCGACCACGTCAACCACTGCTACTGCGCCCAGATGGAGGAGTCGGAGTATGAGCAGATCGACCCGGAGGAGGTGATCGACCGTCTCATTCCACCGGGGGTGATGCTGTGGCTCAAGCCCTACACCGTCTCGTGGAACAACCTGCACGCGAAGTTCCCCCTGAAGGTCTTCAACGAGGGCGAGACGGACAACCGCGCCCTCGCCGTTCGACTGGATTTTCCCCCGGAGGACGACTACACCCCCGGGCAGCTCTGCGTCATCATCCTGGAGCGCAAGCCCGGGACCCTTCGCATGCAGGAGCCGGAGTACGAGCACCATTTCGTGGACCCCTGGGAGCTCGTCGCGGTGGGGACGGAGGGGTACACGGAGCTGCGGGAGCTGGAGCAGATCTAACTCGCTGCGTTATTTAACGCGCGGGCAAAACGAACTGACCAAAAAACGATGAGCGATGACGAGTGTGAGTGCCGTGAAGACAAAAACCCTCTGATGGACAAGGCACAAGACGAGGCGTTCGCACCGGTCGTCAAGAAGCCGCAAGCGGAAGAGGACGATGTTTCGTTTTATTCAGTAAACAAAATGAAACGACGCATGTACGCCCAGACGTACGAGTGCATGACGGCGGCCGGAGTCATTTTTTTCATCTGCGGCGGCTGCATCCTGTCGTACATGTACTGCCAGCAATGCCTCCTGGGGATCCTGATCTTCAGCGCGTGCATGTGCCCGTGGATCCCGTACTTTAACGTGCCGCTGTGGGTCAGCATCATCATGCTGGTGTCGCTGGGCTGGCACTTCACGGTAGGCCGTCTGACTCTAACGTGGCAGTAGCCGCCTCCTCGACGGACACGGCCACGGAAAGCGAGCGACCGGATCCGATGCAGGTCTCGGCCGCAGGGTTGACGATCGACGGATCCGTGCGGATATAGGACTCGACGTCGGTGACCCCGGTCTCCAAGTCAGAAACAGCACAAGAACAAGTGCGCCCAGACATTGTTGAAGTGCACACCTCCCCCCGCCACGACCAACCAAAATGGAATTTCTTTTTTTTGAGAGTAAAAAAAACAATGCCAACTCGGCTGAACACGAAGGGCGATCCGTGGGCGGTAAGAGATGGAGGAGGAGGTGCTGATACTCCGCGCGCTGGCCTACAACAAGGCCGCGGTACTCCTTTTACGCACCGGCGCGGTCGTGTGCGCCCACGTTTCCCCCCTGCTCCCGTTCGTTCACTTCGCCACCCCCGAGCACCCCATACGGGCGCGCGCCGTGCTGGGCCCGTACGACAGCCAGATCGGTGGGTTCGCGCGCTCCTCGCTCACGTCCATGGAGCCCCCCCCCTCCACACCGGCGACCACCACCTTCCGACGCGTTTTGATCGAGGATTAGCGCGTATTAAGCCACGGCCCGCCATGGGCACACTCGATAATGGCGGTAGAACTCAGCGGGTTCAAGGTGGCCATCGCCGTGTTCTGCGAGCTGGAGGATGAGTACGCGCGGTGGACGACGCGCAACCCCCTGATCCAGCCCAAGGTGGACTACCTGTGGTCGCGGTACCACGGCCTGATCCCCGTCGCGATCCAGCACGGTGGGAGCACGCAGGACCTCGGGGGGTTCCTGCTAAGCACCGAGCAGAAGCACCACAAGCAGATCGTGAACCAGATAAGGGACCACTACACCCCGCGCACCCTCGATCTGATGCTGGTTCTCCTCTGCAGAGAGGGCCTGAAGGCGCTGGCAGAGAAAGAAAAAGAAAGCCAACTTGGCTGGACGTGCGAGCAGTACGCGCGCTTCATCGAGCAGGAGTACCATGGGACGCGCCATCGATGCTTTAAAGGGCCAAGCGAGCCACGTGATGCGGGTCCTCGGCCCGGGGCACACGGAGCGAATCTACCACAACGCGCTGATCACCGCGCTGAACCACCGTTCGATCCCCCACCGCTCCGAAGTGTCGTGTCCGATCTGGTTTATGGGCCAGTGCATCGGCATGGGCAGGGCGGACCTGGTCATATCCAACCTCATCGTCGAGATCAAGGCCAACAAGCTGCCACCTTCCGAGACGTCTGCGCAGCTGCGAAAGTACATACAGAGCCTGAGCCGGTCGGAGCATCGCGTCTTTTACGGCGTCGTCATCAACTTTAATCAGAAAACCGGGTGCGTGGACATCCTGGAGGAGCAGCACCACCACGCGACGACCACGCGCGTCGACACCATCCCCTCCCCCCCTCCAGCGCCGGCCGTGGTGGAGTCGGCGATCTTCCGCCGAAGCATCTCGGAGAGGAGCGCCACCCTGCGCCCCGCCCCGCCCATCGTGAAGCGCCGCCGCCTCACCTAGAGGACGAAGAAGAGGAGACGCCGTGGATGTGACAGCTGGGCCGGGCCCCCTTCTTCACGACGGAGATCTCCTTGAGGAGCTTGCGCCCCACCTTGATCCCCGCGTCGGACTGCTCGAGACTCACGGTGTACCCCAGGGAGAGATCCCTGCATATCCCCGTGCGGACGAACTCGCTGCCGATGGCGCCCTCGAGGACCCGGTTGTTGAGCTCGAGGAGGCACTCCAGCTTCCCCCCGTGCTCCCACGCGGAGACCACCCGCCCCACGGTGACGCCCTTGTGCTCCACGTGGACGGGCATGTGCTCCCCCCTGGTGTTGGCCTCGTCAACCTGCTTAATCATGTCCGACACGTCGGACTGGTTCAAATAAACCCCCTCGTAATTGCGCATTCCCTCCGGGTTGGCGGTCCCCCACAGCAGCGTCGTTCCCGCCATGCGTCACACGCGTCACACGCATGCAATATCTTTAATACCCCAACTATAAAACACCGAAACAAAAAGCCCTGGCCAAATGGACCCCCCATCCGAGCTAGTGGACTGGACCGACGCGTTCTCTATCGCCTCGTGGTCCGCCCTGGTGATCATCATGCTCCTACTCACGTGGGGGGGCATAGCGGACGAGACGCATGTAATCATAGCGCTCACCATCTTTGCGTCGATCACGCTCAACACCGTCTAGGCGTTGACGAGGTGAAGCAGCTTCTGCAAGCTGAGCGCCCCGCTGAAGTTGGCGTCCGCGTCCTTGTTGGCCTGCGTGGCGGCAATCAGGATGAAGGTGGCGCGCGTGATGAGATTGTAGATGAAAATCATCTGGCCCCAGCGGGACAGGGTAAAGATGGGGGCCTCGAAGTCAATCAGGAGGTTGTACACGAACCAGAACACGTAGGGGATGTTGGAGCACACCAGCACGTACTGGAGGACCAGCGGGCCGTTGCCCCCGCCGTACCGGCCGTAGACGAGGAACCAGGTGACGATCATGAAGAGGAGGGTGGCGACGTCGGCGATCATGGCCATCACGCGGACCCCGTCGCGGCTCTTCTCGTCCGACCTCAACTCCTTCCGGGCCTTGGAGCGGAACTCGTTGTCCTTGGCGTCGTTGACGTAGCCCTCGTACAACAGCCGAACGAACGCGGTGTGCACGATGGTTCCGTAGATGACGGAGAGGAAGACGCGTACCAGGTCGGCCGTGACTACGTCCGGTGAGGTGCCGATGATGCCCAGGAGGATCAGGCCGTCGCTGAAGATCCAGCTGTCGCTCCACGCGAAGGACAGGAGGGGGGTGTACGGATCGCTGAGCGACTCGTCGGCCGCCGGCGCCGGCGGGGTCCGCATGAAGTAGCTGAGGTTGGCGTAGCGCCGCACCCCGTGGGCACGGGAGACCCCGTAGGCCGCAGTGGACGACCGGATGGTGGCGCGGCTACCTGTGCCACGGACAGACACGAGACTCGACGCATCAAATTCGTCCCCCGGTGGCGGAATCAAGGCCCCCCGTTGGTCATCCGAGTTTACGCCCGGAGCCACCTGCGCGCTGCCCCCCATGCCGAAGAAGATGTGCTCCCACAGCTCGCGCCCGAAGTACATGGTGGCGATCAGGGCGAAGAACCAGGTGACCAGCACGGTCTGGACGCTCATGGGGAAGTTGTAAAACGTCGACTGGTTGCCGAATGACCGGACGAGGACCATCACCAAGGCGCCGAGGCCGTTCCACAGGAAGCAGAAGCCGGCGAGGACGATCCCGCAGCGGGAGAACCAGTGGCCCGGCTTGCCCGTCTCGGTGCCGAGCCCGTCGACGCCCAGCCAAAGGGTGTACACCGCGAAGCTGGTGAGGAGCCACGAGCCGATGATCAGGACGAAGTACTTATTGTAGCACCCGAGGAACGTGGACGAATATGGAGTTTGCATCACGTCCAGCGTCGGCCAGGCCGTCAAGGGGATGCACTGATCGTACGCCTCCTTGCTGTCGCTGGTGGTCTTCACGATGGTGGACGCGCACTGCCACAGCGAGTCATAGACCGGTGCGATATCGTGGAGTATCCCCGGTGCCTGCGAGTTTGCGGAGAGGCACCCCGCGACACCGAGCTGCAGCACCGGAACCCGAATGAGGATGTCCACGATGCTGTTGGACAGCGCCGTGGGGTTCGCGGTGAGGGACTTGACGATCTGCAGGCGGGTGGAGGACACCGCCAAGTCGACCGCCAGCTGAGTCGTGTTGGTGTTGGTGATGATGCTGGGGAGCACGCTGACGTTCCAGCCGGAGCCCGTGTACCCCGCGAGGATCTCCTGGATGGCCGCGACCGTCTCCTTCTGCCCGTACACGGGCGAGGCCGTGATGCCGTTAATGCAGTCGTCGTACTGGCTGCGCGTGGAGCCCCCGCACGCCGCGTTCCCGCCGAAGCCGACCTGCGCCGCGTAGAGGCAGTCGTAGAAGGTGTCGGCGACGCGCTGGGGGTGGTACGGATCCCCCGCCGGGGCCCACGCGAGCGGGGGCGTGTCGGTGTAAAAGGTGGCCAGGTAGCTCGTGGTGAGGTACAGGCTGTTCTGCGTGCTGTTGGACGTCATCGTGATGCCCATGAGGGTGAAAGTGGATACGAGAAGAAGCAACGCAGACACGTTGTGCAAAGCTTTGAGGGCATAGTCCGCGTAGACTCCGATGGGCGTGGTGGACATAGTCGCGATTAGTGTTGTCATAGGGCCTAAATAGTGGTTAGACTGGCCGAAATTTTGGCTTCAGGCAGACTTACAGCGTCTTCTTACTGATACGCCCCGACAGGGGCGGTCGCGACACCCTCCCGAAGAGAAGCATCTCGGACGATACGTGCCGGGCCGCCGATTCGGCGGGAACGAACAGCGCCCGGGGCATCTGCCCCCCGAAGGTCACCGGGGTCAGGAACCGCGCCTGCGCCCGCTGCAGCATATCCGGGGCGGACGGGGGCGGGTCCGTGTCGGCGGGTATGGCGGCCGGGGGGATCGGGATGGACTCCGTCTCCGGCACCTGCGACGACGACGCGTAATCGATCGGGGGCAGGGGCTGCAGGAATCGGATGAGCATCAACACGATCAGAACGGCCAGGAACGCGGGGAGCCCCACGGTGGTGGTCTGGTTCGACCAGGCGACGACCACGCCGACCACGGCGGTCAGCAGGAAGAACAGGAAGTGGCCCGCCCGCCACAGGAAGGATTCGAAGAGCCACGCCCAGCCGGTGACGACGGGGGCCCCCAGCAGGGCCACGCCCACCACGTCGAGGAAGACGACACCGCCGCTCTTGCAGAGGCCAGCCTGGATCCCGCTGAGGAATAGGACGAGCGCGTCCATCCAGAGGGTCTGCTCCCACAGGCGCTGCGACACGGCGCCCGCGGCGAGAAGCGTGGTGAGCGTGGCGAGGGCCAGGGAGACCCCCGCCGTGGCCTGGTACAGCTGCATGGAGCCGAAGAAGACCCGCGCGAAGGGGTTGGGCCCCACGCCGGTGGCCCCCGTGACAAGCAGCGACTCCACGATGAGATACAGGTAGGCGACCCAGAGGCAAAGGCAGAAACCGAAGTAGGCGCCCTGGACCAGGTCCCGATCCGACACCAGTGTGGAGCCCAGCAGGTTCAGTATCGAGGCCAGGAAGTAGCACAGGAGGATCACCTCGTCGGCCAGGCAGGTCGCGGACAGCTGCAGGCGAATCATGCACCACGCGAGCGCGACCACGCCGAGGATGGCGCCCTCCACGCCGTGGATGGAGGCCCCCCGCTTGGGGTAGGCGGCGACAACGGACACGGTCTCGGAACCCCTTTCGGCGTCGGACATATATCGGTTGAGAACCTGGCCCAACGGGTGTTTTTATACACGGGGCGACACGCGATGCGCACCCCCCGTTACGCGGGGCAAGTATTTTAACCGTGAGTACAGGAGAGAGGGGGAACGCGCATGGAGGCGGCCCCAGGCAAAATCATCATCGAGGAGCCCACCCTGGACGACGTGAAGGCAGAGGACAAGAACCTGGTGCTGGACGTGATCACCATGCTGTCGGCCATGCAGCACCCACACAAGCTGTGCAGCTACTGGAACGTCAAGGTGCTCAGCACGAAGTACGAGGTGACCGCCACGATCGACACCAAGGGTGGGGAGTACGAGGTGTTCTTCGACGACCTGCTGGCCATCAGCAACCTGGACCCCCCGCGCATCAGCATGTCGCTCAAGTGCAGCGGCCAGTCGGCGTTCCTGAGGGTCATGGTGCTGGCGCGGTCCGAGCGGTGCATGCACACGGAGATCGACGTGGTGCGCATCAGGAAACGCACGCGCTGGCTGGGCCTGTTTTAAAGCAAAACGGCGGCGGTAGTTTACAACATCTTCACTCGCTGGCGCAGGGCCAGCTTGATCTCGTTTTCGGTCTCGCACACGAGCTTCATTGACAGCTTAAACATCTTTTCCAGGCATGTCTCGTGGGGGAGACACTGGTGCAGCAGGGGCACCCGCGGGAGCCACTGCACGTTCTGTATGGTGAGCCCCTGCTTCATCAGGTAGAGCAGGCCGATGACCAGGTTGGTGCGCTTGGCATGCGCGCTCCCCAGCTTCAGGTTCAGGATGCACTTGGTGATGTGATAGGCGCACTGCCGGCACAGCTGGGAGGACCCAGCGGAGCACTGCCGGGGCCGGAGCGTGTGGAGCGTCTCGGCGAGGATTGACGGGAGACACGGGAGGGTGCGCACCCCCTGCCGCGACGTGTCCATCTTGTGCTGCTTCAGGATCTTCACGGTGAGCGAGTGGCACCGCGCGAGGGTCCGCGCGACCTCCTCCTGCTTGCAGGACGAAGAGATGGACCCCATCAGGAACCACTCGACGACGCCGAGGACCTCATCGAAGATATCGGGCTGGACCGTGGCCGCCTTCTCCTCCGGGCGCACCGACGTATCGACGTACTCGTTCTTGCCGTACCGCACGTTGGGCGTGCAGCACCCCGTGATCGTGCAGCACACGCTCCCGTCGTCCAGGTGCGCGAGCGGGCACGTGGAGTCGGTCAGGTGCTCGCTGCACTCGTGCGCCAGCCCGCAACGCAGGCACCCCGCCCGGTGCGCGTCGTAACGCTCCCAGCTGTGATTCGCGCCGCAGTCGAGCGCGCGGAAGGGACCCCGGACCTCACGCCAGATCAGGTGGTGGGACATTTATTACAGTTGGGACCAAGGCACCCGCTTAAGGTGGGGCGCGCGTCCAACTAAAATGGAAGCGAAAAAGAAAATCAGTCGGCGCGAGCACGCTTGGCGGCGCGCTCCTCGGAGATGAAGTCGCTGAGCACGCTGTCGATCTTAATGATCCGCGTGTACATATCGTTCTTGGACTCCATCTCCAGCTTGAGCTTGGCCAGCGCCGAGTTGGAGGTGTTCAGTTCGTCAACAGCCATCTTAAGTGCGACCAGAGCATCGTTTAACTTGCGCGTCTGCTGAGCTTTCGCGAACTCGATGCGGTCACACTCCTTGGTCTTGTGCGCGACAACACGCTTCAGCTCCTCGATATTGCGCTGGTAGTCCGGAATGACGGTACAGACACCGTCCTTGATCTGCTCCACATTGGTAAAGGTGTCCTCCTGGAGGGCCAGGGAGCGAGCGATGGCCTCCTTGGTCTTGGCGTCGAACTCCTGGGTGTTGGTCTTTTCGGCAGCCTGTTTCTCCAGGACCTTGGCCTGAAGAGCCGGGGGACAGGTTCCGCGCGTAACAGAAGTCCACCCCTTCTTATCGCACTGGTTGTGGATGCGGACGAGCGAATCCACCGCTGATTTCCCCTTGTCGTTGTGGGCAAAGGTCTGGATGATAACAGAGGCTGCACCTGCTTTGATAAGGCATGCCTCCAGCTTGTGCTCCCAAACATAGTCCTCAAACTCAATGAACATTTCCCCCCATTCCTCAACCTTGTTGAAGGCACACTCCATGTAACTGATGGCAAACATACCCCCACCCTTGGACTTGGGAAACTTGAAGCCTTCAGCAAAGGCTGGGTCTATATTGAAGCAATTGATATAGTAGCGGTTGACCTTGGCTGATGTCTTGTCCTGTAATCATACAAATTCATCAGTTAACTCGTCTCAAAACCCCTTGGGGTTGAAAATTTCTTCAACCCCAAAACTTGAGACTTGACCAGTTGATGTTTTTTTTAACAAATTCATCAGTTAACTCGTCTCAAAACCCCTTGGGCCTGAAAATTTCTTCAGGCCCAAAAACTTAAGAGTTGACCAGTTTGTGTTTTTTTAACAAATTCATCAGTTAATTCTACTGTGAAACCCAAAAATTTCGGAAAAATTCCTAAATTCCAGTTATGACGGGATAAGTCATGTATTATTTCACCCCTCCCTGGTCTCACCTTGGCATCATCCTTGTCCTTGCGAAGGTACGCCTCGCGCTCCTCGAAGGTGGTGTAACGGAAGCGAATATTCTTACCCCAGCGCTCAACCTGAGCTGCGCTAAGCCCCGTCTGGCTGGTGATAAGCGCTACATCCTCGGGCAAGAAGCAGCACTCGGGCACCCTCTGCAGCATCACGGTCTTAAGCAAGGGAACGCAGGCATCGTCGAATCGTGGCATGGCAGTCGATTTGGATGCGCCGGTCCCCCCACGTTTTATTATATAGACACCAGGGGTCCCCACCCGGTTTTTGGTTTGGTTTGGTTTGCGGGGGCCGGTGGGCCTAGTCGTCGATGGCGGGCTCCGGCTCGGGTCGCTCCAAGGTGGCGGCGCACTCCTCCTCCCACTCGTCCTCGGACGGGGCGTTGTATGCGATCTGGTTGTGGTAGGCGGCGACGACGGCGGCGGCGAGGGCGGACTCCTCGGGCTTGAAGGGGATGTTGCAGTTCTCGACGCGAAGGAAGACGGGGTGGCCGACGGCGCGGAGGCGCGTGATCGTGTCCAATATCTCCTCGTCGTGGTACTTTTTGGTCGCGAAGAGGGGGATCGGTCTGGGCAGGTTGCCGTAGTAGATGTTCATCGCGCCGCGGGGTGATGCGCGTGGCCATATTAGTACGGCGCGCGGGGCACTGGCGAAAATCTACGCAGCACCGGCCTCCGCCTGCTGGGCCTGGAGCACGGGCTCGTACTGGTGGCTCTGCGCGTACTGCCTGAGGGTGGCGATGACGTGGTCCTTGGCGATGACGAAGAGGCCGTGCATCTTGGCGATCAGGGGCTCGAGCTCGGCGGTGAGGGCGCAGCACAGGCCCTTGAAGGTCTCCTCCTCGGTGCGATTGTCGAGCCATGTGCGCGTGTGGGAGCGGACGATGTACTCGAGCTTGTTGCAGTACCATAGGAACATGAAGAAGAAGCAGAAGCGGGGGTCGACGTAGACGTGTGTGCTGCCCTTGTGGGAGCGGGAGAGGTCCAGGCACTTGGTGCAGCGGCGGCCGGTGATCGAGCAGGTGGTGCAGCCGGCGTGGAGGCGTATGGGGGGCTGAGCGCTCATCATGACGTCGCGGCAGATCTCGGCGAGCTTGTTCGGGGTGTGGGGCATGGCGGTGACGGCGGTGTGGACCTCGCGGACGTGGGCCTGAATGGCCTGGAGCTGGGCGCCCATGTGGACGGCCCAGGGGTCCCCGGCGTCCTTGCAGCGGGCGAGGTGCTTGCGGTACGTGCCGTTACCGACCACGTCAAACGCCTTCGCGTGGAAGAAGCCGCGGAACTCATCGAGCGTGCACGCGGCGGGGCGGGACATGGGTGGGTGGGTGTAAAACAAGGCACACGCAAAAACGCTCAGGGGAAATGGAATTTATTTTTTTGGGGAGAAAACCACACCAACGCGGCGAGCTCAGTAGTACAAGCTCGAAATTTCGCTGTTGTTGTTCGGGTCGTCCGACGTGTCGTCTCCCATGTCCTGGGTGCACGGACCCGGCGAACCGACTGGCGTCCTGGTGTCGTCCAACGAGTTGTCCCCCATGTCCTGGGTGCACGGCCCTGGTTCACCATCGACGGACTCGAAATCGTCATCGATATCGTCCAACGAGTCCCCATCGGACACGTCGGGCGGGAGAGGACCACCGGCTTCCTCCTTCTCTGGCGATTTGGGAGCCTCTTCACCGCCTTCGTCGTCGTCATCGGACACGTCGAACAAGAGGGAGTCAACGGCTCCCCCCTTCGCTGGCAATTTGGGAGCCTCTTCACCGCCTTCGTCGTCATCGGACACGTCGGGCAAGAGGGAGCCAACGGTTTCCTCCTTCTCAGCGATTTTCGTCGTCCTTGGATATATCGGAGGTTTTCCGCTCTCCTCCTTCTCCAGCGGTTCCCCACACACCCACGCCTTGCCACAGTACCGCTTCAAATGCACAGGGGAAGTGTTTACAATGATTTTCTCCCTTGCATCCTCGACATCCGACTCCTCCGGCGTAACAGGTGAACCCACCTTGTAATAGCTCTCAGGGGAACCGTCGCCCAGACCCGATGCGGAGTCGTCCTTATCGTCTGGTGCGGGGGTCCACACCCACGGAGCCTTCAGACTCGGCGGGCGAAAACGAGCGTAGGCCTCCTTGTCGTCGTCGTCGCTGGTCCTCTTGGACACCAGAATAGGCTTGGGAGGGCTGACGTCGGTAACGCCGGGCTGGTACCTGCTAAGGGACTCCATATTCTCTAAGGCGTGGTGGCACAACCGGAGATGTGCATGATTGCTAATAACGACCCTGGTAGCCTCGGGCGATGATCTGCCCGCCAGAATATCCTCCTCGCGAATCATGTGCACACCCGAAATCCCGCCCGACCCAGAGACCCACGACACCCTGAGCCGCACGATCACATTGTTCAGGCCCTTGTCGAACAGGACCTGCGCGAGGTAGTTGGGGACAGCGCAGCATATCTTTTGGACGCAATTTTCGTCGAGGCACTTGGCCACGTATTTCGCCTCGTCGCGCGGGTGGCAGTACTCCTTGATGCTCAACTCAGCAGCGATGGTGATGGGCGGCTTGCACTTGACCATGGTCCAAAGGCGCTGCGACTTCTGCTCCTTGAAGTACGGCTTCATGTTGCCTTTCCCCTGCATGCGGTCCTTAATCGCCATGGGGTCCAGATACAGGACGAACCCCTCCTCGCACCAGTCCGTTGCTATCCCGCATAGAGTTTCGCGCACCTTCGAGAGGGGGCACGTGACATCGATGGAGGCAACCGGGTTGTAGATGCGCACGTCGGAGGAAAAAGGGACGATATCCATCTTGAGCATGGGCGCCAGCGAAACGTGTTCCTGCCCCTTGAAGACCGTGTCGATGATTTTCCACTGCTTGTACACCCGCGTGATGTTCATGCCGTACACGTGCCCGATCTTGTAGAGGGAAAACATGTGGAGGTGAAGGATGACGCGCGGATCCGCGGGGGGGGCCCGCTTGCGCAGGGCCGTGGAGATCCCCTCGTAGCCGACGGCCGCCTTGATGATATTACCATTGAAGTCGCGGACCCACACGGAGGCGGTGGCCTCGGCGATGACCTCGACGCCCAGGCGAAAGAACTCTATGTCGATCTTGGCGATGTCGATGATATCGGCGAAGGCCGTCAAGTCCTCCCCGCTGCCGGGGTAGTACACGCGAACCCTGCGGTACCCGTCCTCGGACAGGGAGAGCTTGATCACCACCTTGTGCCCGTTCTTTTTGACCGAGGCGAACGCGCTTCCGGCCCGGATAAACAGATCGTTCCAGTCACCGTAATTCCTCTCCTTCATCGGCTTGGCGCAGTGGGTCACGGAGGGCCACACGTTTCCGACCAACCCATACGTGACGTCGTACCCCTTGAGGACGTCGTGCAGAGACTTAGTAGATGTCATTGTGTGAAAAACAAAGGTGACCCCATCGCTGTTTATTATCTTAAATAGCCTCCGTTCGCTCGTCATATTCGAAGGCGATCAGCTCGAGGCGGCCCCCCGGGGTGGGGGCGTAGACGATGGCGGTGCGCGTGGCCCCGTCGGAGTAGATCTCAGCGTTGCCGCGGGCGACGGCCTGGTCCTGGTCGCGGGTGGGGAGCATGCGGACGTCGTGGAGGAACCGGCTCTCCACGGCCTGGCGCAGGGTGGCCCCGTGGATGGTGCGGTTGTGCGGCTGCGTGGTGGCGGCGACGCGGACCCAGCGGAGCCCGGCCTCGGACACCCACGGGATCTTGGTGATGTGCAGCGCGTCGTACTCGACGAGGTGGGCGGCGAGCCGGCTCTGCTGCGTCCCGCTGGCGCCGGCGTGCATGGCGGCCCAGTCCCTGAAGCGGATGCCGTTGGCGGCGGTCTGCGTCTCCGCGTACCGGGGGTCGATGCCCTGGGCCCCTGACCAGGCGACCGAGCCTCCGACGGGGCACTCCGTGATCTTCGTGGGGGGGCACAGGGCGAAGCTGGCGACGGACTCGGCGAGGGTGGTGCAGGTGAGCGGCGTCCCCTGCGACTGCAGCGCCGCACTGGGTTCCCCCGTTTCGTCATCCACGGCGGCGAAGGCCAGGCGGGCGAGGACGGTGTTGGCCTGATGCTCCGGGAGGGTGTTCCTGGCGAAGGCGCGGAGGGTCCTGCGGAGGAACTCGGGCCCCGCGCCCGGGGGTGCGCGCCGGATCCCCCCCACGGTGCGGCTGGGGACCTTGCTGTTGATCAGGATCTTGGCGAGGTGGTGCTGGGACTCGCTGGCGGGGCACACGTCGCTGCCGTCGCCGGTGTAGAGGATCGCCCTGGGCGGGGTGTCCAGGCGCCATAGGAGCAGGCGCTGGGGCTTGGCGTACCGGGCCATGTCGACCGGGGGGAGGATGGCCTCGAGGCGCGCGGTGTAGGCGAGGTAGTGGCTGTCGACCTCGATGCCCATCTCGGCTGCCTTGTTGGCCGTCATGCGGGCGGCGAGTCGGCTGCCCGAACCGCCCGAGACGCACGGCATGTCGAGCTGGGAGAGGACCAGCGGCCTCTCCTTGACGAACTCGGTGTAGTTGGCGAGGACGGGGTCCTTGATTCCATCGATGGAGGCCGAGGCGGCGCGGGGGTAGAGCATGCAGAGCGCGATTTCGGGGGAGGTGACGATCTCGCCGAGGCGCCAGAGGACGTCCTGGATGCGGGCGGAGGTCTGCTGCATGAGGCACTCGCGCGACCCCGCCGGGGTGGCGATGGCGTTCTCGTCGGGGGTGGGGGCGACCACGTCGAGCGAGCGCTGGATGAAGCGGATGCACAGGGGCGCCACGGAGACGTCCAGGGTGAGGCGGGAGTACCCCCACGTGCTGCGCTTGGGCCTGACTAAGGGCCCGCAGAGGAGCGAGGGGGGGAACGTGTCCTCGATGGCGTTGCGCATGGCCCTCCAGGCGCGGTAGTTGTTGGCGTGCATGTCCGCGCCCGACCCGTCGCCCGTGAAGAAGGCCGGGAAGGACTCGAGGGCGGGCCTGAGGTCGAAGTCGTTGCCGTTGATCCGTCGCCCGTTGGACTTGACGCCCATGAGGACCGCCACGCGGTCGAGGAGCCCCGCGAGGTAGTGGTTGGCCGGCGTGTCGTCCCGTGCCCAGGCGTCGGCGAAGGCCTGCAGGGTGCTGAACACGACGTCGCTGGCCCCGACGGGTTTTCCCCTGGGCAGGAGCACGAGGCAGGCGGTGAGGGCCTTGGCGATGGGGGAGGCGTGGGACTCGGCCGGGAGCCAGTGCCCGATGGTGGGCATGTGCTTCGTGGCGAGGACGAGGGGGTAGTAGAGGCCGCTCCTGCGCCACCTGGGGAACTCCTCGAGCCACTGCTGGTAGGTGAGCCCCGGCTGGGTGAGCATGTGGGCGCAGACGTCGACCTCGTACTCCATGCTCTTGGGGAAGTGGAGGGAGAGCAGGAGCTGCGTCATGCCGCGGTCGGTGCAGACGAGGCAGCGGTGGACCTCGAACGCGGCCACCTCGCGGGTCATGCCGCCGCCCCTGCCGTTGCGATACATGTCCAGGGTCTTTTCGAGGGTGCGCCTGGTGTCGAGCGCGGGGCCGGACAGGGTGGAGGCGAGCGGGGAGAACCACTGGAGGCCGTGGACGCACGTCGTGGGGTGACCCTGGAGGAACGGGCTGGACTCGCACATGGTGCTGAGGAGCCGGGTGTACTGGGCCATGACGCGGAGGCTGTTGAGCTGCTGCCAGACGGAGCCCACGGCGATCTCGGGGGAGGGGTGGTCCTTCCCGTCGCCCGGGACCGCCCAGGGCGCCTCCGCCTTCTCCTCGTCGGCCGCCTCGTGGTCCGCCGCCGCCGCGACGAGCCTGTCGAGGGCGAGGACCCTGCCCCGATTGTCCCGCAGGTCCACGCTGGTGGTGGGACCCCTGGCTCCGAAACCCGAACGAACCGCCGCTGACTGCATGTGAAGGATCGGTGCGTTAGCCCCCCCCGCGCGGTTTAAATAGCAGGGGTGTGTTTGCTTGCCACCACAGCCGCACCGGTGCTATTTATACGGAACCCGAATCGTGACCCCGCAAATGCAGGGCGTGAAAGCGATGGAGCTGCAGGTTCTCGCCGCTCTGCTGACGCGTGCCACGGACTGGATCCGCAAGTTCCCGATCGGGTGGTGCTCGCTGTGGGCTGCGGTGATCATCGGGTTGATGCGAATGTCGTGCACTAACGCCTCGACGGGGATGTGCGCGAACAACCTGTGCTGCGCGGGGTACATGCCGGCGGCGGCGGGGGGGTGCGAGGTGTGCTCGCCGGGCGGGTACTGCAGCACGGGCTACTCGAAGACGGCCTGCGCGGCGGGGAAGTTCAACGACCTGCCCGGGGGGCTCAACTCCAGCTGGTGCAAGAACTACTCGACCGCGTGCCCGGTGGGCAATTACATTCTCAGCGCGCCCAACGCGACAAAGAACGTCACCTGCGCCGCCTGCCGAGCCCTTTGCCCCGCCGGCCAGTATAAGCTGGGTACCTGCGAGGGCACGTCCGCGTTCGATGTGGTGACCTGCGTCGCCTGCAGGACGTGCGACCCGGGGATGCACCACACGACTCCGTGCGACGGGTCGACGACCACGGACCCCCCGTGTGTCCAGTGCACGTCTGGCGGCTGCGCGGCGGGGCTGTACCGGGGGCCCTGCACCCAAAATCTCAACGGTGCCTGCACCAGCTGCACCACCTGTCCCGCGGGGCAGTACAACAAGGGCTGCTCGGGGGACCAGGACGGCGTCTGCACCCCCTGCACGACCTGCGGCGTGGGGTGGTCAACGTATCAGGCGTGCGGCGCGCTCTCCGACACGGTGTGCAAGGGCGGGGCCTGCAACACCTCTACGACGTGCGGCGCCCTCTTCTGCTCGTACCCGGTGCAGTCGATTCCGAGCTGCAGCCGGCAGTGGCTGGACATGATCGGGGGGCCGACGAACTTCCTCTGCACCACCTCTGCGACAACTGGTACCTGCCAGGAATGTCCCCCGGGCTGGACGGCGACGGGTGCGTACTGTGTGGAATGCCCCTCTGGCCAGTCCTGCGACACCAATGGGAAGCCCCGTTGTAACGGGCAGTGCGCGATCGACTACTACCCGACGTGCGACCCCGCGACGACGCGGTCCGTGTGCTCGGGGTGCCAGGTGAACCACACGAACCTGACGCTGAACCACAAGATCCTGACGCGGGGCGGTGTCCTGGACGCGCCGGACCTGTGCGGGGCCTACTTCCAGTGCGCGACGGGCTACTACCTGGCGTCGGTGACCACGACCGCTATGGGGTGCCTGCCGTGCCAGTGGCCCGAGAAGACCCAGTCGGAGTGGGTCGCCGTGTCGCACGGGCTGACGTTCGGGGACGCGTACAGCTGCCTGTACGCCAACGCCACGCTGGTCGCGGCCGGGTCGCGAGGGAACGAGCTGGGTTTCTACGGGGCGGTGCGCACGTCCTGCCCGTACGGCACCACGTCGCGTCCCGGGTGGGCCCAGGTGGTCGCCGACTGCGTCCCGTGCCTGAGCCCCCCGATGCACGGAGCGTTCGTGTCGCAGCGGTACGACTGCGCGGTGGCGTGCTTCGGCGGGTACGACCAGCGGGGCGAGGCGTGCCTGAACGAGTACGGGAACACACTCTCCTGCCCGGACGAGGGGTACATCACGTACGACGGCGCCTGCGCGTCCCAGCCGCTGCCCTGGAGCCAGCCGGGGTGGCAGTTCGCGGGGATGCCGAACCTGACGGCGCTGGTGGCCACGACGACGGCCGCGCTCGACTCGGGGTACCGGGCCACGGCCTCGAAGCTCTACACCCCCGCGGGGTCGGACCTGTGCGCGAGCATCGTGGCGATCGGGAAGAACCTGGGGTACGTGCAGGACATCCCGCTGACCTCGGCGGTGTGCTCGGACACGGAGATGCACACGTTCTACCTGCTGCGGCAGGGGGGGTCGTTTCTGTACGCGTTCCTGGAGAGGGACTTCGGGAACAACAACCGGTACATCATGTGGCAGGTGGAAACGCGATCGGGCGGAGGGTACTTGACCGGCAAGGTATTTCAGACGTGGCGCCTCCCCGCACGCGTCTGCTCCGCGGCATGGACCCGGGTGGGGACAACGGAGTACCTGTACCTATCCTTCTGCAACACGTCCTTTGTAGCGTTCGTGCCCGCGGTGGACATGACGGCGACCGCGGACCACTCTGGGATCACCCAGATGTCGATGGACGGGTCCCTGTACGGCGTGAATCGACAGGTGAAGGTCCTGATCGGCACGGATGGGGTCGTGGGGTCCGTGGACGGGATGCGGGATGTGGCCCGGTTCGGCTACTCGCTCTCTGTGGCGAACACGACCGACCCCCAGCGGCTGTTCGTCGCCGATCAGTACAACTGCCGCCTCGTGGAGATCCTCATCGACACCCCCGGCTCGTTCCTGACGCGGGCCACGAGCATCGGCGCGAACTCGTGCTACGGCTCCGCCGGGAGCCTGCTGTTCCCCCGGTTGCTCACGTCGCTGCTGGGCGGGGGCGCGTCGCTGTTCGTGACGGACGCGGGGGTGATGCAGATCGACTTCAAGACGCGGACCATCCAGGCCGCCGTCTACGACTACCTGCTCCCACTGGACCCGTCGTGGATCGACGCGTCGGATGGGGGCAGCGCCGTGACCCTGGCCAACAGCACACACGCGGCCGTGATGCGGCGCACGCAGATCCGGTGCCCCGCGCACTACGCCTCGAGGAGGGGCAAGGACTGCTTCGCGTGCCCGGCGGCGACATGGGCGTCCGGGGCAGCGTGTGTCGCCTGCACGACCACGCTCAGCTGCCCCACCGGCCAAAGACTGATCCCCTGCTCGGACAACGCGGACGCGTACTGCGAGACGTGCACGCCCCCCAGCCCCACGCCGAGCTACGCCCACTACCTCGCGCCCGACTGCTCGGTGATCCCGCTGGCGCCGTGCCCTCGGGGGTACTACAACCTTACGGCGGGGGGCGACTGCGTCCTGTGCCCGTCGTTCGCGTCGGGGGCCTACACGGCCGCGGATGCGTCCCAGCCGATGGTGTGCGGATGCTTTCCGGACTCGGGAACGCTGGTCAACGGGACGTGCGTGGTCCCCTCCCCGTTCGCGGCTGGAATCGGCCCGTTCCCCGCCCCAGGCTGGACCAAGGGGCTCAACTGCACGTACAGCGAGTGCCAAAAGACCGGGTGCTTCCTGGAAAGCGCGTTCCCAAGGGTGTGCGCAAACTGCCCCGCGGGGACGTTCGGCGACAACGGGATGTGGTGCGAGACGTGCCCCGGGTTCCGCGATCCGTCCCCCACGCAGAGCGACTGTTTGTGCCGCTACCCATCACAGGCAGCCGTCGCGCAAGACGTCTGTCGATGCCCTGTGGGGCACGAGATCCTGGGTTCCGCCGGGTGCTCCCCCTGCCCCCCCGGCTCCTACCAGCCAGACTACGTTGCGATGAGCAACGGGTACGCTTCTCAATATAGCATGTGCTCGGAGTGCCCCCCCGGGTACGGCTCCCAGGCGGCGGCGTCGGACTGCGCCCCGTGCCCCCCGGGGCTGTACCGCGAGTCGGGGATGCAGGAGTGCGCCCGGTGCGCCAACCCCCTGGCGTACGCGATGGACAGGGCCACGCGGATATCGTGCCGGGAGTGCAGGAGCTCGTGCTCGGTGGGGGAGGAGTGGAAGCCGTGCCCCATCAACGGCCTGCTGTTCGCGTGCGAGCCGTGCGGCGCGACGATCTACGGCGATCGCGAGTGGGTCCCCGGCGGCGACAACCGCGGGTGCCTGTGGCAGTGCAAGAGCGGGTTTTATCAGACCAACGACCCCGCGGACTGCTGGCCGTGCGGCGAGGCGGGGCTGGTGTGCCCCCCGGGAAAAAGGAGGACCGGCTGCACGGCGTACGCGGACGCCCACTGCGACGCGACGTGCGTCAACAGCAGCATGCCGCTGTCCGGGGCCGAGTGGTCGGGGGTGGGGTGCGAGTGGAGGTGTCAGAGCGGATACACGCGTCTGGTGAAGTATCTGTTCGGGTGGACGGAGTACGCGTGCGTGAGCCAGGCGGAGAAGGCGTCGATGCCGTGGAGCGGCTGGTGGTGACCTAATCCAGCTGCGTGGCGGGCTCCGGGCAGTAAAACACCGCCTTGATGACGGCGTCGTGGCTGCGCGTGTACTCCCCGTAGGAGCGTCGGGTGAGCGCGACCCCACTCCCATCCACCAGCGCATCCGAGGCCTCGAGCGAGTAGCGCGACCGATCCACGAGCGTGGGGAGCCCGAACCGAGCGGCACCCAGGCTCCGCGCCTGCGCCTCCAGTGACTCGAAGGTGCGGTGAGTGATCGTGAACTCGGCGCTTGCCCCCCCCACGGCGACGCTGACGAGGGTGGGGATGTCGATGAAGCGGTGCATGAAGACGTCGAAGGTGATGTCCGGCGCGCGCATGGCGGACTCGAAGGTGACGTGGTTCATCTTCACCCCGTTGCAGTCGAGCACGACGACCTCGGCCCAGAAGCTGTCGCGACCAACGACGACGCGCATGTAGTTCTCGAGGTCGTGGAAGGAGTCGACGGTCACCCCATCGATGCGGATGTCGGCGCCCCCCGTGTCCGGGAAGTGAACGCGGAGCGAGACCGAGGCGTTCGGGCTGCCCAGCGCGTCCTGCATGCTCATCACGGTCGAGTACTGCATGGCGCAGTAAAAGGCCGGGTCGATGGTCAGGGGGTTGCCGTCGGTCCGAGGCGTGACGGGGTCCTCCCTCGGCGCGTCGGGCTTGGGGGGGGGGGGGGCGCAGGAGACGCGCATGAAATTCCCCACGCTGAAGGAGACCCCGCTCCACTGCAGGTCCTCGTACGTGCGGTGGCGGATTGCGTTCCCGAATTCGGCGAAGAGGCGGTGAGTGGCGGCGTTGCAGTCGATCGTCTGGTAGATGTTCTTGACGGCGACCCGCGTGGGGGTGACGCGCCCGGGCACGCACATGTGGACCGGCGGGTTGTACGGCACGGTGAAGGCGAACGGCCCCGCGAAGGTGCCAATGAGGTACATGTAGCGGCGCTCGACGGTGACGCGGAGGGCGTGCAGAAAGACCATGCCGTGCTTCTCGTGGGCGAGGTTGCGAATGGTGTACAGCAACTTGATGACGGGCATCACGTCGAAGGGGACGTAGTAGCCGCACCCGTAGTACTCGTCCCAGTGGAAGGACAGCACGTCCAACCGAATGTTCTTGGGGGGCTTGGCGTCGCTGAGGAGTTCGTCCACGTTGTTGGTGAATAAGACTCCGCACATGTTCTGGAAGACGGCGCGAACGATCCCCACGTTGGTTTTCAGCTGCTCCTCGTTGATTTCGACGAAGGTCACGTTCTCGGGGAAGCAGGGCGCGCGGGGGCTGGACATGTTTACGAGGAAACCAACCCAAAATGATAATTTATAGAAACAATTTGATCTCCATTATTGCGATATATTTTTTTCACGGGGCGTAGACACGGAAATGGAGCGATAACCTAACCGTTCGGGTGATATCCTCTATTTAACCCCTGGTCGAAGCCGGATCAGGCTCGTCCCCATGCAAGGGACATTTATTCACCCCGAAAATCACAATGGGGGCCAGCGAGGAGAAATAAACTCATCCGAGATTGCAACCACGGACGGAATCTCTGTGAGCTGGCAGGAGAATATGACCCATCCCAACATTCGGAGGACGCACCCCCCGGCCCCTCCAGCGGCTGCAGCGGCCCCTGCCGCCGTGCCCGCCGTGCCCGCCGTGCCCGCAGTGACCTACGACATCGTCGAGTCCCCGCCGCAGCGATTCGCCCTGGGGCCCAACGTTTACTTCATTCTGCCGCGCTCGACCCAGCCCCCCACCGCCTCACCTCGCGGGCACTGGCTGGTGCGGTTCATCCGGGACGCGGCCGACTCGGACGTGGCCCCCATCTTGCACCCCCCCCCTACAGCACGACCCGTGAACATGCGGAGGCTTGCTAAACCGGAGGGGACCAACCCGGACCAGCCGCTGACTCAATTGGAAATGGACACCTACCTGACCGATGCCAATTGGGCCAGCGTGGACCCGTTTCCGGACCCCCGGTACTGCCAGAAAACCCGTCATTTTTTGCTGGCGGAGCCCAACCACTACGACGTGGGGGAGCTGTGGCTGCGCGAGTGCGTCGAAAAGGCGGAGAAACTGGACTACGAGTTCGCGCTCCGGATGCAGGGGCTCCAAGGGGGTGGGATCAACTCGGTGTGGACCTGCTCGGACATGGGGGCCGAGCCCAACGACCGGCCGGACATGATGGAACTTTTTTTGCGCACCTACCTCTCGCGCTTCTTCTCGCAGATCCCCATGCAGTCCACGGACGACCCCGACACACTCATCCGGGAGGCGGTACAGATGCACCAGCAGGTATTTAGTTTTGAAGTTTTTTTTTAATTATCCGAGTCACTGACCACTCACAGCATGCCCCTCCCAGTTCTGCGCGGGGTGGGTCCGGGAGCACAAGCGGTCGCTGGCCCCTGCGATCGAGTCCTCGGCCGAGGCCTTGGTGGGCCTGTTCTCGCAAGGGGCCCTGAAGGGGGTGTTTCCGGCCCACTGGACCTGGAAGGACATATCGCGGGTCATACGGCGGGACCCCCACCTCAGCCCGCACTTCGGGCTCTGTCTCCACTTCTACATGGTAAAACTGGACCAGGACCGTGGGCAGCGCAACGCGAGCTACAAGAGCATGGTCAACGCGAGCTCGTCCAACATGCTGTCCCTCAACTCCCTCGACGTCTTCTTCCGATCGAAGAGGCAGGCCATGGCCACCGCCGTAGCCGAGGTGACCGCCCGCGCCGCGCATCCCTTCCACTGGCGTTTCGTCGACTGGTACCTGATCGCCACACAGCTGCCCCTGCCCACGATGCAGTACACGGGCCTGAAGCGGGCGCGATTCAACATCGGCCCTGGCGG
>Ga0247840_10000922_pt1 | contig 59085 bp, 51 predicted proteins | sample LaCruzMarch2015__FD_192404 | JGI IMG/M metagenome (GOLD analysis project Ga0247840, IMG submission 192404) | Freshwater microbial communities from meromictic Lake La Cruz, Castile-La Mancha, Spain - LaCruzMarch2015_17m | ecosystem: Environmental > Aquatic > Freshwater > Lake | place: Spain... | reverse complement strand
TGTACCACATCGCGGAGGCGATGGTGCGCTGGCTGGCGCCGATCCTGTCCTTCACCGCGGAGGAGATTTGGGGCTATCTGCCGGGCGCACGCGCCGAGTCCGTCTTCACGGCGGCCTGGTACACGGGGCTCACCCCACTGGACCCGACGGGCGCCCTGGACCAGGCCTTTTGGGATCAGGTCCTGGCCGCCCGGATGGCGGTGGGACCGGCCCTGGAGGACGCCCGCAAGGACAACCTGATCGGCTCCGGACTGGACGCGGAACTGGACCTCTACTGCGATGCCGGGCTCGCTGAGACCCTGGGCCGCCTGGGCGATGAGTTGCGCTTCGTGCTGATCACCTCGGAGGTCCGGCTGCACCCCGCGGCCGAGCGGCCCGACACGGCACTCGCCACCGACCTGGCCGGGCTGGCGGTGCGGGTCACCGCGGCCAGGCATCCCAAGTGCGTGCGCTGCTGGCATCACCGGCCCGACGTCGGCACCAACGCGGACCACCCGGAACTATGCGGACGCTGCGTGGAGAACGTGACCGGGGCGGGTGAGGTCAGGCGCTTTGCCTAACGGCATCGGCATGGGCTATTGCCGGGGTTTGGGTTGAAGCGGGCGCCAAGAGCGATTAGTCTATCGTTAGCTAAGCCTAAGACCAAAACCATGCAGACAGCACTGCCGACGCAGGTCAACATCCACGAGGCCAAAACCCGCCTCTCCCAGCTCATCGAGCAGGTCGAGGCCGGGGGTGAGGTCGTGATCGCGCGGGCGGGGTCGCCCGTGGTCCGCCTGGTGGCGGTCGCGCAGCCGCGTCCGCGCCGGGTGCTCGGGGCCTTGGCGGGACACCTGCCGAGCCCGGGCGACTATAACGCGCCGCTCCCCGATGAACTGCTCGACGCCTTTGAGGGGCGCTAGTGCGGCTCCTGCTGGATACGCACATCCTGCTCTGGGCGCTGATCGAGCCGGGACGCCTGCCGAGCGCCGTCGGCGAGGCCCTGGAGGCGCCCGAGAACCGCGTCTTCTTCAGCGCCGCGAGCATCTGGGAGATCGCGATCAAGCGTGCTCTGAACCGGCCGGACTTCGCGGCCGAGCCCGAACTGGTGCGCTCCGCGGCCCTGGGGACCGGCTTCGAGGAGTTGCCGGTCAGCGGCCTGCATGCCCTGCGGGTGCGCCGTCTCCCCCACCTTCACCGCGATCCATTTGATCGACTGCTGATCGCCCAGGCCCAAACAGAACCCTTGGTCTTGATGAGCGATGACCCGCAGATCGCCCGTTATGAGGTGAACCTGTGGCGCGTTTGAGCACCAGGTTGGCGCGCAGCGACGGTCCCGTAGGGTCCGCGGTGCGGACCGGCGACCTCGCTGTACGCGCAATGGCCGGGACGATGACCAAGACCGTCTTCTTACTCACTACTCTTTCCGGATTGCGCAATGAAACATTGGCTCTGGCTGTCGCTCATCGTGGTCCTCCTGGACCAGGCCACCAAGTGGCTGGTGACGGGCTCACTGCAACCCTTCCAGACGCTTGAGGTAATCCCCAACCTGAACCTGACACTGGCCTTCAACACCGGCGCCGCGTTTAGCCTGCTGGCCACGGCCGGGGGCTGGCAGCGCTGGCTGTTGGCCGTCGTGGCGCTCGTCATCACCGCCATACTGACGGCCTGGCTGGTGCGGCTGCGGCCCCACGAGCGGACCATGGCGGCGGCCCTGGCCCTGATCATCGGCGGGGCGCTCGGCAACCTGATCGACCGGCTGCTGCTCGGCCATGTCATCGACTTTATCCAGGTCTATCTGCCCTGGGTCCCGCTGGCGCTGTTCAACCCCTGGCCGTCCTTCAATATCGCCGACAGCGCCATCAGCATCGGCGTGGTGGTCCTGTTGCTGCACACGCTGTTCACCAAGGAGGACGCGACCGGACCCGGCACCGGGCACGCCGCGGACACCGCCAACCGATGAGCACTCCCTGGCAGGACCTCACCGCCTTCGTTCACGACCAGTGGTCGCGGCTGCGCGTGCGGGGGGCGCGCAACCAACTGCGCGAGGACGCGATCCGGCACGCCATCGAGCGTGCCGTCGACCTGGCCAATCCCCGCATCCGTGGGCTCAACGGTTACCGGCGCCTGCTGCGCGAGCCCATCGCCCGCTGCCTCGACTACAGCGAGGAACTCGCCCGGCGCGTCCCCGGGCCCGTGCGCCTCAACCGACAGACCTGGGCTGAAGATCCCCTGCTCAACTCACTGTTCGGCGATCCGAGCCGCATCCGCTGGGCGGTTTCAAGCACCGACTGTCGCGACTACATGGGTAAGACGGCCCTCATGACGGGGGATTGCTACGCCATCCTCCTGGCACTGCCGGTCTTCCGCCACCAACTGGGCATCGAACTCAACGGGGAGACGTTACAGCGCGACATCGCGCAGACCACGCTGTCCTTCGACAATATCGAGGTGATCCTGGCCGCGGGAAATCCGGAGACGGTCCGGGCCAAGACCGCCGGGGCCATCATGGATGCCTTGGTGGAGTTCGCCGCGCAGGAGATCGGGCGCCAGCAGGCGCGGATCGAGGAGCTGGAGGAAAGCCTGCGCATCGTGCGCATCAAACAGAAGGTCGTGAGCCCGGTGTCCCACGGGCTGGAGATCCTGCGCGACGACGGCGCCGCCCATACCACCGAATACCAGATTATCGGAAATGAGATCAAGGATCTGGAGCGGGCACTGGCGGCTGCGCACCAGGGGCTGTCGACGCTCAACGACTACCTGGACCGCTTCGCGGCGCTGCTGCGCACCCCCGAGACCCTGATCGCCGCCAGACCGGAGCGCACCCGACTGGACCGCATGAACGTCGTGCGGCAAGAGCGCGAAGAGGACCCCCAGTCGGCGGAGATCGAATATCTGCGCGCCTATCACGGCGAGCGGGCCGGCCGGATGGTGCTCATGGTGCGCTTTGCCCGCGCGGAACTCGTCAGCGACCAGGAGCGATTGACGCAGGTGGAGCGCTTTTTCAGTGCGTAAGACCCAGGGATGAAGATCGCACTCCTGTCGCGCGACCCGACCCTCTATTCCACCTGCCGCCTGGTAGCGGCGGCGCAGGCGCGCGGGCATGAGGTCCAGATCATCGACGTGCTGCGCTGCTATATGAACATCAGCACCCAGGCCCAGTCCATCCACTACAAGGGGGAGGAACTCAAGGGCTTCGACGCGGTGATCCCGCGCATCGGCGCCTCTGTCACCTTCTACGGCACGGCAGTGCTGCGTCAGTTCGAGATGCTGGGGGTATTCGCCCTGAACGAGTCGGTGGCCATCGCCCGCGCCCGCGACAAGCTGCGCTCACTGCAACTGCTCTCGCGCAAGGGCATCGGGCTGCCCATCACCGGCTATGCCCATGCCCCGGACGACATCGAGGACCTGCTCAAGATGGTCGGCGGGCCGCCGCTGGTCATCAAGCTGCTGGAGGGCGCCCAAGGAATCGGGGTGGTGCTGGCGGACACCGAGCCCGCCGCCAAGGGCCTGATCGAGACCTTCATGGGGCTGCGCGCCAACATCCTGGTCCAGGAGTATATCGCGGAGGCCCAAGGGGCGGACATCCGCTGCTTCGTGATCGGGGAGCGGGTGGTCGCCGCGATGAAGCGCCAGGCCAAACCCGGGGAGTTCCGCTCCAATCTGCATCGCGGCGGCAGCGCCAGCCCCATCCGCATCACCCCGCAGGAGCGTTCCACCGCCACCCACGCCGCCCGCATCATGGGGCTCAACGTGGCCGGCGTGGACATCCTGCGCTCGCGGCGCGGCCCGCTGGTGCTGGAGGTCAACTCCACCCCGGGCCTGGAAGGGATCGAGGGCGCGACCGGCAAGGATATCGCCGCTCTGATGATCGAGTACCTGGAAAAGAACGCCGCCCTGGCCAGGACGCGGGTCTATCGCCAGGCCTGAAGACCCAATCGTTGTCGTTGTCGTTGTCGTATTCCGAGAGGCGATGCAGTTTAGGGTACAAGAGAATCCGGGGTACTACGATAACTCGACTTTGGCCATTTTCCTAACAGCCGTTCTGGCTAACTGATTGAAACATAAAAGCACGAAAAATTAGGATGGGGTTAGGCAGCAGCGGGACCGATGCGAACCCCGGCGAAGACTCCCTGCTAATTTTTTCCGTCCAAGATAACGCGTTGATTATCATGCCTATGGCCAGGCGGAAAAATGGCCAAAGTCGAGGATAACCTCGATTACGATTACGACAACGACAACGACAACGACAACGACAACGACAACGGCGCTCAGCGCATTCTCTGATGGACTTTCTTAACTTATTGGTGAACCGTTCCTTGAGGAGTCAGCCATGGCAATACGCATCAAGAGTCATTGGTCGAATGCCGGGACCGGGCGGGCGCTGCCCGAGATCGCCGGCGCCCTGGCCTTCATCGCCTGGCGCATCGCCTTGGACAAGGCCATCAACCTGCACTGCGAGCGCTTCGTTTACCGCGACGACACCCAGCGCCTGGGCGTGATCCAGGAGTATCTGGCGTTCCTGATCCAGGTCGCCGACCGCCTCGCCCAGGCCCAACCGGCCACCGCCGATGAGGCGCCGGACGGCGCGGCCGACGGGTCAGCGCCGACGGCGGACCGCGCTGCGCGCCGCCGCATACTGATCACCGCGCTGGCCCGCAAACTGATTGAGCACGTTGAGGACAACAGCGCGGACCTGCTGGGCCCCGGGGACTATGGTCAGGCGTTCATCACCTTGCTCAACCAGCGCTCCGGTGAATACGCACAATACCAACTCGACACGCAGGGGCCGAGCTATGCCTTCCTGCGCCACCTGGGGTACGAGGTCCAAGGCCTGATGGGCGGGGGCCAGGAGAACCGCTGGGTGATCGATCAGGTGATGGACCGGGACGGCTGGGACGCCTATCGCTCCTTCGCCAAGGCGTTCCGGGACCTGTTCGACTAAGCGGGAGCCGGGGCGTCCCGCCCCGTGCCCTTCGCCATCGCCGCCGCCGGGCCGGTCTGACAGGTGGGACACCAGTAGGTCGAGCGGGGATGGCGCCCAAGCGGGTCGCGCCGAATGGACCCGCCGCAGCGCAGGCAGGGCCGGGCGGCGCGCCCATAGACCCAGAGCGGACCGCGTCCGTCATCGGGCCAGCGGGTACGGCGCCGCCCCCCGTGCAGATTTTCGTTGAGTAAAGACCCCGCGATGCGGTACAGTTGCATCATGTCTTCAGAGGACAGGTCGTCAAGCCGCAGCAGTGGCGAATAGCGGCCGATGAACAGCACCTCAGACTTGTAGACGTTGCCGATGCCGGCCGCGACCCGCTGATCCAGCAACAGGTCCACCACCGGCGTGTCACCTGCGAGCAGGTCCCGGGCGCGCTCCCACAGGTGCTCGGTTTGCACCAGTTCACGGATCAGGTCCGGCCCCAGGCGGTGGTGCTGGTCCAGTGCCTGAAACCCTTGGGTCCACATCAGTTCCACCTCGCGAGCGTTGAAGCAGACATACACCCGATCTCCCAGTTCCAGCACCAGTGACGCCTGGCCCGGCGGTTTTTGCCAGGGCTCATCACGCCCATAGTGGTGCCAAGCACCATAGAGCCCCAGGTGGTTGCGCAGGCGGTGACCGTCGTCCAGATCGATGTAGAGGTGTTTGCCGCGGCTGGTGACACCCTGGACCCGACACCCGCCCAGTTGCGGCAGGGTCCGCCGCGGCACCCGAACCGCCGTCAACTGACGCCCGGTGAGCCACCGGCCAAGCATTACGGCCAGGGTGTGAATCGTATCTCCCTCAGGCATGGGGCGACGCCGGCTGTTGGGGCGCGAGACCCGAATGCGACGGGGCTTGCAGAGCAGTCCGATTGAAATTTTTCACTGACATCCGTTCACCAACCATTGAGTTCTCTCCCCAGCGCCATCGCCAATTGGCCGGGCGGTGCCCCCGCGGCGAGCGCCCCCATTATCCGCGTTCAGCAGCCGCCGGGCGAGGTCCGGCCGGGGGACGCCGCCAATGGCGAAACCCACCCCACCCATTGCGGCGGCGCGCCCGCCGCACCAATCCGGCGGTCCGGCCGCGGCAATTGCCCGTCCCGCCCCCGGTATAACACCATCCACCAGACAATGAAGTCTCGGAGCATTCACCCATGCCGATAAAGATCAGCGGCGACACCCTGGCCCTGGATAAGGCGATCTGCCGACAGATCGAAAACGAGGCCAAGAAACTCGCCCTGCGTTTCCCGGATGAGCAGATCGACGCCCTGGCGCGCATCAACGAAGAATTCGACCCCCAGTATGGTCACCGGGTGCGCTGTGAGCTACGCGCCAACCTGGGCCAGGGCCGCCAACTCCTGGTGCGGGATGCCCGCAAGGACGCGGCGGAGGCGATCACCGAGGTCTTTGGGGCCGCCAAGCGCAGCATGCGCCGACTCCGGCGTCGTCTGATACCCGCGCCCGCACCGGGGATGGCGAGCATCGGCGTAGTCTAGCCGCAGGCCCCTGAGGGCGACCGGGGAGCGCTGAGCATCCGCTCGGCGCCAACTCCGACGGCTATGCCAACGCGGCGCTGATCCCGGCCCCGCGCCGCAACCCAAAAAGAGTGCTCGGCCGCAAATGAACGCAAATAAAGCTGCTGGTTTGCATCGTCGCGGGCGTTACCCGGACAGTGAACATGAAGCAAACCCCAAGTCTCTAGATTATTTGCGTCAATTTGCGTTCATTTGCGGCTAAACGGTTTTTTCTGGGATGCAAGAACCCGTAGGCCCCGGCTGCCCCCTCAGCGGTGCACGAAAAAGGGGTGCCCCTCATGCATCAGCACGGCCCCGTCCACCCTGATCCGCTCGACCGTCAAGCCCTCACGGGTCTTGGCCCCCTCAGCATACTTGAGTCCGTTGATCAGGACGAAGCGGCGGTCCGGCTGCGCGTCATAAACGTGCACGCTCATCACGAACTTGGGCAGGGCGGCCTCCTGCTCATGAGTCAGGCGCAGCTGGGTGGCCGGGTCCCCGGCGTCGGCCGGCGCCCCAGGCGGCCGGGGCGTCGGCGGGACCACCGGCAGGTCCGCTGCCTTCTGCGCGCCCTTCTCCTTTGCCTTGTCCTTGCCCGGGCCGCCCTGGACCTGATGCTTGAAGTCTTCGATCTCGGCGATCAGGTCCGCCGGCACCGGGGTCGGGCCTGGCTCCTCCCGAAGTGTCGGCAGCGGCGCCGGCTCGGAGTCCGGCACCACGGCCCCATCGGACTCGAGTTGGCGCTCGAGTTCCAACTGCAATTGGGCCGCCGGGTCGTCCGGCGGCGCGGGTTGGGACTCCGCCAGGTCCGGCACGGGAACCGCGGGAGTTGGGGGGACCGGGGGCGCGACGCGGGCCTGGGCCTTGGGCGGCGGGGCCTCGACCAGGGGCGCGCCGGCCGACCCCGGCGCGAGGGTGCCGACTGGCACTGAGCCCTCCGCGCCCGGCGTCGTCGCCAGGCGCGGGGCCGCCGCCGGGATCCCGGGCGCCGTCGGCGCTGACCGCGGGTCGCGGTCGCCCGGGTCCGCCAGGGGGCCGACCACGGAGTCGGGGCCGACGCCCGCCGAGGGCGCGCTAAGCACCCCCGGGGCGGTCGGACGCTTAGCAATCGACGGCGGCGACAGCGGCACCGGTGCGGGCGCCACCGGGACCGCGCCCGCCTGACCGGCCGCGGCGGTGCCCGGGGCCGCCGCGCGCGGGCCTTCCGGCGTGCGCAGGGCGGCATAGAGTGCGATCAGCACCGCGATGGCCGCCAGGACCACCGGCGCCACCGCCCAGGGCCCGCGCCGCGGCGCGTCCGCCGGGCCTGCGGCCACCAGTGCGGCACCCTCCAGGGTCGGCACGCGCCCGAGTTCGCGCTGCGCCTGCGATCGTCTCAGGGCCTCCAGGATGTAGCTCATGGCAGGCCGGCGCCGGTCGCCGGCACCCTGGGGAGCGCGGCGGCGCCCTGGGCGGCGGCCTCCGCGGCCAGGGTTGGGGTCATCAGGTGAGGCATGTCCGGCAAGGCCACGGCATTCTCAAGCTGGACCAAGGTGCGCGGCCCGGCGATGCCATCCGGCGCCAAGCCGCGTGCGGCCTGGAACCGGCGCAGGCCAGCCGTCAGGGCCGCGTCGAACCGGCCCGATCCGTTGTCGGTCAGTCCGCTTGCCGGGACCTCGGCGAGCAGCCGCCGCAGCCAGCGGATGGACTCCTCGGCGGCCCCCGGTCCGATCGTCGAGGTCCCGGTGGGGGGAGGCTGCCAGACCACCGTGTAGTCGCCGGTCCAGAGGGCATCGATCCCGGCGAGGGGAACGCGCTCGCTGCCGTCCGGCAGGTCAAAGATCGCGTGAGACTCATCGAGCGCCCCGAGCACCGCATAGCGGCGGTCGCCGCCCGCATCCTTCACCCGCAGCAGGACGGGCCGGTCATAGAAGCGCACATGGCTGAGCTTACCCTGCTCGCGTTCGCAGCGCAGCCCCAGCACGGCCAGCCGGCGGCAGGGATCACCCGACCCCAGGTCCTGGATCGTAATGCCCCATCGGCGCAGCAGCACGCGTAGGGCAGTCTCCTCCGGCAGGCCCAAGGCGTCCGCCACGGCGGTATCCGTACTGCCCGCCAAGGACACGCGCGGCAGCGCTCGGGAGTCGCCCCCGGGCGGCGTCGGGATGGACCCCGGCGGGGGCACGACCGGGAGCGCGGTCGCGCCCGGCGCCGCGCCCACCAGGCCGGCGGCGGTCGGCGCCGCCGCGGCCGTCAAAGCGATGGCGGCCCCGGCAGGGACTGACGCCGCAATCCCGGCGGACCCCGCCGACGCGGCCGCGGCGTCGGACGGGTCCGCGGCGTCGGCGACCCGCACCGACGACACACCCGCACCGGGTCGCGCGGCAGGCCGCCCCGGCGCGGACTCCGGACCGGCGCCCACCCCCGACGGCGAGGTCCCCAGCCAACCGGCGATCAGGTCCAGCGGGTCCCCCTGCACCCGACCGTAGATCAACCACGCCGCCGTCAGCAGCAGCGCCAGGGCCGCCGCGGCCGCGATGGCGGGACGCGCCGCGGGCGGGGGCGCGGTCCTGACCCCCTCGCCGCGCACCTCGCCGGCGGCGCGCACCACCACCCGCGTGGTCACCTGGTTGGCGCCAGTGACACAGGCCCCGAGCAGGGCGCGATCACACAGGATGTTGATCACCCGCGGCACCCCGCCGGAGACCTGATGGATGCGCCGCAGCGCGCCGGCCGTGAACAAGGGGCGATCCACCCCGGCCACCGCCACCCGGTGACGGATGTAAGCGGCGGTCTCCGCGGCGCTCAACGGGCGCAGGTGGAAGCGGGCGGTGATGCGCTGGTTGAGCTGGCGCAGACTTTCGCGCTCCAGCATCCGCCGCAGTTCCGGCTGACCGATCAGGAAGATCTGGAGCAATTTGGCCTTGGTGGTCTCCAGGTTGGTCAGCAGCCGCACCTGCTCCATGACCTTGGGGCGCAGGTTCTGCGCCTCGTCGATCATCAGTACCGGACGCCGCCCCGCGGCGTGGGCGGTCAGCAGATAGTCGTTCAGGCCATCGACCAACCGCTTGATCGAGTGCTCACCCGCCGGGACCGGGACGCGGAACTCATCGCAGATCGCGCGCAGGAGTTCATCCGCGGTGAGCGCCGGATTGACGATCAGGGCCACGTCCACCGCGTCCGGCAACTGCTCCAGGAAGGCGCGGCAGACGGTGGTCTTGCCGGTCCCCACCTCGCCGGTCAACAGCACAAAGCCGCCGTGTTCACCGGCGCCGTACAGCAGATGGGCCAAGGCCTCCCGGTGCTGTTCGCTGAGGAACAGGTAGTGGGGGTCCGGGGCGATGGAAAAGCTCGGCTCCTTGAGTCCGAAATACTTGGGATACACGATAACGCCCTGAGACTGAATAAGGCTGCGTGAAAAGGCTGGGTGGTGCGGCGGGCCGGCAGGCCCCGCGGCGCGCGCGGGCAGCGCAGCGGGTGAGCCTTGCAGACCCGTCAGGGTAGTGAAGGGCCGCCCCAGCGTCAAGGACCGTCGGCGGGCTGGACCGACCAGGCAACCCCCGGGGATTCAGACGGCTGCGTGCTGGGCCGGGCCGCAAGCGCGCGACCGAACGTGGTTGCGCCGCCCACGGGGATGCGCCGATACTTCCCCGCGGGTCCGGCCCCGCCCGACCAGCCCGCCGGCCCGCGGTCGCGGGTGATCCGCGCGCCTGAGCCCAGAACCAACCGGATCGGTGATGCCTCTGCCCCCACCCATCAGCATCGTCATCCCCGCGTTCAACGCGGCGGCCCACATCGGTGAGGCCTTGGCGAGCGTCGCCGGCCAAGGGGGCGGGTTTGCGCTGGAGGTCATCGTGGTGGACGACGGCTCCACCGACGCGACCCGGGGGCAGGTCGCGGCCTTCGCCCGGGGACTGGCCGCCGCGGGAGCGTCCGACCCGGGGCCGTGGCGCGGGGACGGACGCGGCGCGCTGCGGGTGCGGCTGATCACCCAGACGAACGCCGGGCCCGCGGCGGCCCGCAACCGCGGCATCCGGGCGGCCACCGGGGACCTGATCGCCTTCCTGGACGCGGACGACCGCTGGCCCGCGGACCGGCTACGGGTGCAGGTGCCGATCCTCGCGCAGTTCCCGGGGGTCGGTCTGGTCTTCGGTGACTGCCGGGGCTTCGATGCGCGGGGCGAGCGGGCGCTCACCCAGTTCGAGGCCGACGGGCTCGACCTGGGATTCTGGGGCGCCCCGGTGCTGGTCGAGGACCCCTACGGCAAGCTGCTGCGCAACAATTTCATTCCCACCGGCGCGGTGCTGGCCCGCAAGGACGCGCTGCTGGCCGTGGGGCTTTTCGATGAATCGCGCCGCCTGGTGGAGGACCTGGACCTGTGGTTGCGCCTGGCCCTGCACTGTCCCTTTGCCTATACGCGCGCGGTCTGCGAACTCAAGCGGACCCATGGGGCCAACTGCTCGGCGGATCGCGACGCGATGGCGCTCGCCTATATCGAGGTGCTGCGCGACCAGGCGCGCCGGTTCCCGGGGGAACTGCGCCGCCGCGGGTTGCGCATCGCCCCGCTGATCGCCTTTGAATACTGCCTGATCGGAGACCGCCGCGAGGGCCGCGGCGACCGGGCGGGTGCGCGCGGTGCCTATGCCGCAGCCCTATGGACCAGGCCGTCCCTGCGGGCGCTCTATTACTGGCTGCGGACCTGGCTGCACGGGCGGGACGCCGGTGCGGCCCCGCCGCGAGGCCGGACATGACCGGCCCCCGTCTCTTCGGTTGGCTGGACCCGCCGGGCACCGCGTCGCCCGGGCTCGCGGCCTGGTGCGCCGCCATGGGGGCCGGCCGTGCCGCGTGCGACGGACCCTTCCAGCTCTGGTGCTGGCCGGGCGAGCGGGTGCGGATCACCGAGTCGCCCGTGCAGGTCCTGGCAGTCTCCGGCGTCCTGTTCAGCGGCCAGTCGGCGCCGGACGCCGCCGCCGGGCGCGCAGACCCGGACGGACACTACCTGCGAGTGCGCTGGGAGCGGGCCGACCGGCGACTGTGCCTGTTCCGGGACGACTCCGCCTCCCAGGACCTCTACTACCGGGCACTTCCCGGGGGCGGTATCGCCTTCAGCGATGACCTGGATCTCTTGGTCACGAGCCCGGGGGGGGCGCCGCACCTCGGCCGGCGCGGGCTGCACGAGTATCTGCGCTTCCTCGACATCGCCACCCCGAACACGCTCTACGATGGGGTCTGGTCGCCCGAGCCCGGGGTGGAATTGATCGTCGAGCCCGGCCGGGCGCCGCGGTCCACGCCGCGGTCCCCACCCCCTCCCCCACCGGTGCCCGCGGACCTGGAGACGGCCGCCGCCGCACTGGACCGGCTCTTGGACGACGCCGTACGCGCCCGGCTGCCGACGACCGGGACCGTCATCGCCTTCCTGAGCGGCGGGGTGGACTCGGCCCTGATCGCCGCGCTGGCCGCCGACGCTGCGCCGGGGCGCATCCTGGCCTATACGCTGGGCTTCGAGGACAGCGCTTGCGACGAAACCCCCATCGCCGCGCGCATCGCCGCGCACCTGGGTCTGCCCCACCGGGTCCTGCGCCCGACCATGGCCGAATATCGGGCCGCCTTCGATGACTGGACGGCCGCCATCAGCCACCCCTTCGCGGACCCCGCTGCGCTCCCCACCCTGCTCGCCTTCCGCGACGCCCGCCGCCTGGGTGCGGTCGCGCTCGACGGCACCGGTGCCGATGAGCTGATCGGCATCCTGCCGGCGCCCCACCGCCGCAAGGCGGTCTGGCTCGCGACCCTGGCCCCGCGCGTCCTGCGCCGGGCCGCCGCCCGTCTGTGCGGCGCACTCGATCCGCTCGCCGGGCTGTATCCCCTGGTGGAGTTCGACGACCCGCAGGAGTTTCTGATCCGCTGGCGCGGCTGGCCCCGCCGGGAACTGGAGCGCCTCTGCGCCGAACCCGTCTCGCTCGCCCACACCCGCTTTTATCGGGCCTATCACGACTTCCGACCGGGCCAGCACTTCGCGCGCTTCAGCCGCCTGATGGCCACTCAACCGGACGATCGGATCCACGAGGCGAGCCGGCTGACCGGGCTCGCGGTGCGCTTTCCCTTCTTCGACGCACGCCTGGGTGCCTTCGTGCGCGCCCTCCCCATGGCCATGCGCTACCCGCCCGCGCAGCCCAAGCGTATCCTCAAGGCGGCGCTGGCCCGCCGCGTACCCCGCGACCTCTGGGATCAGCCCAAGCACGGCTTCGACTTCCCCTTCGCCGACTTCCTGGCGCTGGACGACTACGCCCTGCCCCGGCACTACCTGGCCCCGGAGCGGGCGCGCGCACTCAGTCAGGCGGGCGCCGGACTGGACCCGCGGGTGGTCGCCGAGACGCTGGAGCGCTTGCGCGCCGGGGGGCGCGAGGTCGCCTTCCAGGTCTGGGCCCTGACCGTGCTGTCCGCCTGGGTCGAGAACCACTGGCGGCGGCTTCCGTGACCCCAGAAATAGCAGTTGTCACGATCAGTACACCCGGATTCGGCAACAACCGTAAGCTATGGAAATGGACAGGATCAACAGGATTTCTCAGGATTTACAGGATGTGTTGTTGCTGCACGTCGCACCCCATTTCATCCTGTTAATCCTGCAAAATCCTGTTAATCCTGTCTAATTTCTTCGGCCTGATTGATTAGCCGAACTGATATCGGCAATTCCGCCTTGCAGCACTAGGCAGTGACGAGTGCCTCGCTACGCCCGACCCAATCCCGGGCAAACTGCCAGGCGGTGCGCCCGCTGCGCGAGCCGCGGCGCAGGGCCCACTGCAGGGCGGCCGCCTCGACCGGCGCCCAATCGTCGGCGACCGACCCCAAACGACCGCACCAGTGGCGGACCAGGGTCAGGTATTGGGCCTGGGTGAAGGGATGAAAGCTGATCCAGAGGCCGAAGCGGTCGGAGAGTGAGACCTTTTCCTCCACCGACTCGCCCTGGTGCAACTCACCGTCGACCAGATGCGCCTCGCGGTTCTCGGCCTGGAACTCGGGCATCAGGTGACGGCGATTGGAGGTGGCGTAGATCAGCAGGTTGTCCGGGGTGGCACTGATGGACCCCTCCAGCGCGGCCTTGAGTGCCTTGTAGCCGGGTTCATTGGCCTCGAATGAGAGGTCGTCACAGAACAGGATGAAGCGCTCCGGGCGGGGGCGGACCAGGTCGAGAATGTCCGGCAGGTCGGTCAAATCATCCTTGTCCACCTCGATCAGGCGCAGCCCCCGGTCCTGATTGGCGGTGAAGACGGCCTTGATCAGGGACGACTTGCCGGTCCCGCGCGAACCCCACAGAAGCAGATTGTTGGCACCGCGCCCGGCCAGAAATTGGCGGGTATTGCGCTCGATCTCAGCCTTCTGGCGCTCCAGACACAGCAGATCGGCAGGGTCCAGACGGTGCGGCGTGTACTCTGCCGCCAGCCAGGCCCGGCCGCCGCGGCTACGCCAGCGAAAGGCCGTCGCGCCCCAGTCGGTGGGCGGCGGCGGCTCCGGGAGCAGGCGCTCCAGCCGGTCAATGAGCGATTCGGCGCGCTTGATCAGGTGCAGAGCGTCGTTCATTAAGCGGAGAGCCGACGGTACTTGATGCGGTGCGGCTGATCAGCCTCGGTGCCGAGTCGGCGATGGCGATCGGCCTCATAGTCGGCGTAGTTGCCCTCGAACCAGACCACCTGGGAGTCCCCCTCGAAGGCCAGCATATGCGTGGCAATGCGGTCGAGGAACCAGCGGTCATGGCTGATCACCACGGCACAGCCGGGGAAGGTGAGCAGGGCCTCCTCCAAGGCGCGCAGGGTCTCCACGTCCAGGTCGTTGGTGGGCTCGTCGAGCAGGAGCAGGTTGCCGCCGCTCTTCAGCAGCTTGGCCAGATGCACGCGGTTGCGCTCACCGCCGGAGAGGTCGCCGATGCGCTTCTGCTGATCCGACCCCTTGAAGTTGAAGCGCCCGCAGTAGGCGCGCGACGGCATCTCGTAGCGGCCGACGATGATGTTGTCGAGCCCGTCGGAGATCTCCTCCCAGACGGTCTTGGTGTCGTTCAAGGCATCACGGCTCTGGTCCACGCAGGCGACCTGGACGGTCTCGCCGAGCCGAAACTGCCCGGCGTCCGGCTGTTCCTGGCCGTTGATGATGCGAAAGAGCGTGGTCTTACCCGCCCCGTTGGGACCGATGACGCCGACGATGCCGCCCTTGGGCAGGTTGAACGAGAGGTTGTCGTAGAGCAGGTTGTCCCCGAACGCCTTTTTGATCCCCACCGCCTCGATGACCAGGTCCCCCAGGCGCGGACCCGGCGGGATATAGATCTCGTTGGTCTCGTTGCGCGCCTGAAATTCAGTGGTCTGCAACTCATCGAAGCGGGCCAGACGCGCCTTGCTCTTGGCGTGGCGCCCCTTGGGGTTAGCGCGCACCCATTCGAGCTCTTGCTTCATGGTCTTGACCCGGGCCGCCTCGGTCTTCTCCTCCAATTCCAGACGCCGCTCCTTCTGTTCCAGCCAGGAGGAGTAATTACCCTCCCAGGGGATGCCGTGGCCGCGGTCCAGTTCCAGGATCCAGCCGGCGACGTTGTCCAGGAAATAGCGGTCATGGGTGACGGCGACCACAGTGCCGGGATACTCGTGGAGAAAGCGCTCCAGCCAGGCCACGGACTCCGCGTCCAGGTGGTTGGTCGGCTCATCCAACAGCAACATGTCGGGCTTGGACAGCAGCAGCCGGCACAGGGCGACCCGCCGCCGCTCGCCCCCGGAGAGGGTGGCAACCTGGGCGTCCCAGGGCGGCAGGCGCAGGGCGTCCGCGGCTACCTCCAGGGTACGGTCCAGGTTGTGACCGTCGGTGGCGTCGATCAGGTGCTCGAGCTCCGCCTGTTCCTTGGCCAAGGCATCGAAGTCGGCGTCCTCATCGGCGTAGGCGGCATAGACGGCGTCGAGGCGGACCAAGGCCTCCTTGATATGCCCCAGGGCGCCTTCCACGTTACCGCGCACGTCCTGCGTCGGGTCCAAGTGCGGCTCCTGGGGCAGAAAGCCGACCTTGATGCCGGGCTGGGCGCGCGCCTCACCCTCGATCTCCGTGTCCAACCCGGCCATGATGCGCAGCAAGGTCGACTTGCCCGAGCCGTTCACGCCCAGGACGCCGATCTTGGCCCCGGGGAAGAAGGACAGTGAGATGTCGCGCAGGATCACGCGCTTGGGCGGCACGACCTTGCCGACCCGATTCATGGTGTAGATATACTGGGCCATAGCGTTGAGTGTTTGGGGCTTGGTTCGGGGTTGGGGGGGCCGGGGCGCCGAATGCTGACGAAAAAGGCGGCGGCGTCACGGTGGGCGGCGCCGCCGTCACGCGCTGCGCCCGCACCGGCGTTACCCATTGTGGGGCGCTGCCAACGAAATGTCCAAGCGGCGCTGGGCGCCGAGTGCGATCAAAACTGATGTGGTGACCGAGATCCCGGGTACGCTGTCGTTGTCGTTGTCGTTGTCGTTGTCGTAATCGAACAATCCGACCACGATTACGACAACGACAACGACAACAACGCCCGGTCCGTGGTGCGTTAACACATCAGTTCCGATCGCACCCCTGGGCCTCGCCCGGGGCACGCTTGGGCTTAGAATTCCGACAACCCCCGGAGCACCCTTACCATGCCCTTGCACCCCATCCCCGTCATCGGCTTCGTCGCCCCCAGCGGCGGCGGCAAGACCACCCTGCTGCGCCGACTGGTCCCTATCCTCAAGGACCGGGGACTGCGGGTCGGCTATCTCAAACACGCCCACCATTGCTTCGACCTCGATCGGCCGGGGAAGGACAGCTTTGAACTGCGCGCGGCCGGGGCCGACCAGGTCCTGCTGGCGTCGTCCGAGCGCTGGGCACTGCAGGTGGAGAACCGGGTGCGGGGCGCGGACCCGGACCTGGAGGAACTACTCACGCGCTTCGCCCCCGGGGACCTGGACCTGGTGCTCGCGGAGGGCTTCAAGTATGCCGATTATCCGAAGATCGAGGTCTACCGCGCCGTGTTGGGTGAGCCGCCCCTCTATCCTCGCGACGCGCGGATCATCGCCGTGGCAACGGACGACGCCCTGCCCGCGGGCGAGCATCCACCGCGCCTGCCGCTGCACGCGGGGGAGACGATCGTGGACTTCATCATCGCCCGTTGCGGCCTTCACGGCTCCGCCGACAGGTAGGCGATCCAGCCGGCGTCCGGTTCCCCGGTCGCCACCGGCTGGAAACGGCCGTCCGGGCGACCGTCCGGGTCCCAGCCCTGCCAGTAGACCAGCACCCGGGAGAATCCCGCCTCGGTCAGCAGTTCCCGGATCTCCGGCAGGGACCATAACCGCCAGTCGTAGGTGAAGGCACGCTCCAGACGGGAACCGTCCGCGAAGTTGAAATGGATATAGCAGACCAGCCGGCCGCTGATCGGGTCATACAGGGCCTGCTCCCATTGGTAGGCGAAGCGCCCCAGCTCCGGGTCCTCCACCGGCCGTTCCTCGATGATTCGCCGATAGGCGTCGTAGCCCCCGTAGGCGTCCAGCAGGAAGACCCCGTCCGGTGCCAGGGCCGCGCGCACCTGCGCAAAGTAGGCCCGCAGGGCGGCGCGACCGGCGAGGAGCCAATAGCTGAAGTTCATGGCCAACACCAGGTCCAGGGGGCGGCTGGCAGCGGTCGCGACGTCCTGCTCGAGCAATTGGACGCGGGCACGCTGGCATGCTGGCAGCGCCGCCAGGTTGTGACACCGCCCCCAGTCCAGGACCACCGGGTCCAGGTCCACGCCGAGGGCACGGTTGGTCTTGCGCCGACGGACCCACTCGCAGCAGACCGCGGCAGTGCCGCAAAAATCCTCGCGCAACCAGCGGGCACTGCGGCCGCGCAGTTGCCGGTAGGTGTGGTCGACAAAATCCACCTCGGAGCGCGGATTCTGCACCGCGCGTTCGTAGAGCCGGTGACGATCGGCCGACTCGGCGAGCGTCGACCGGGCGGCGGGGACAGGGTGTAGCATGGTCATCAGGGGATCGTGTGGGGCATCAGGTCGCTGGCCGGCGGAGGCGGCCGGCAGGGAAAAAATCGGCGATTTGAAAGTGGCGCCGGGTTGCTGTATTGTGCCTGGCTCGCGAGCTACGAGAAAAGAGTGACCCACGGAATCATCCGCGGGAGTCCGATCCGCGCCCGCAAACACCCCGGAGAGGTGTCCGAGTGGCTTAAGGAGCACGCCTGGAAAGTGTGTATAGGTTAACAGCCTATCGAGGGTTCGAATCCCTCCCTCTCCGCCAATAGACCGGTCGCAATTGCCTGTGCCGACCAACACTGGCCCGCTGCCCGGAACCCAAGGCGCGACCCGCCCGGAGTTACGCCGGGCCGACCGGCTAAGCCGTGCCGGGGGCTGCCAGGTAGGCGTGGGACTGCATCTCGATCAAACGGCTTCGCACCCGCTCAAAGGGAAAGTCCACAAACCCTCCTGGGTATAATTGTGCGATCGGCGCGGCAGCGGCGATGACGAGTTTGACCCTCCGGTCGTAGAATTCGTCGATCAGATGCACGAAGCGCCGCGCCGCCGCCTCCTGCCGGTGAGTAAACACCGGCACGCCGGATAACAGCACGGTGTGGAACAGACGGGCGATCTCGATGTAGTCCGCGACGCAGCGCGGGGTGGCGCACAGGTCCTGGAAGTCGAACCAGGCGACATCCGGGCCGACACGACGGGCAGGAAAGATCCGGCCATTGACGCTGAAGCGCTCCTCGACCGCCCCGTGCCCGCCCGTCAAATGTTCAAAGTGCTCGGCCAGCCTGACCACCCCCTCGGCGCCGACGAAGTAGACCCCGGCCTGGGACAGGTTACGCAGTCGATAGTCGAGCGTGCCGGCCAATTCAAACACACGCGTATGGGTCTTCAGCAGCTCGATCGTCGGCAGAAACGATTGGCGTTGCAGGCCGTTGCGATAGAGTTGCTCAGGGTGGGTGTTGGAGGTGATCACCAGCGTCATGCCGCGCCGCAGCAGCGCGCCCAGCAACCGATGCAGGATCATGGCGTCCGCGATATCGGTCACCACAAACTCGTCCAGGCACAGCACCCGCACACAGTCGCGCCAGCGGCCGCCAATCACCTCCAGCGGATCCGGCTGGCGCGGCAGCTTGGACATGGCGTCATGAACTTCACGCATGAAATGGTGAAAATGGACCCGACGCTTCTGCGCAACCGGAAGAGCGTCGCAGAACCAATCCATCAGATAGGTCTTGCCGCGGCCAACGCCGCCCCATAGATAGAGCCCAACAACGGGCTGCGCCGGCACCACACGGCGCGTCCGCAGCCGTTTCAGGAGCCCCCGCGGGGGCTCCTGCACGGCGGGCTCCACCAGACGGGCATGAAGGTCCAGAAGGAGCCGTCGGGCCTGCTCCTGGACGCCGTCCAAGGCCTCAAAGTTCGTCACCGCGGCCGGCGCGCACAGGGGATGGGGGCTAAAAGACACGTTACGACTTACTCCGAGTAGAAGTGGTTTGCGCCGGACCAGCAGCAGCCGCGTTGGCAGGCGCTGCGGCCGGGACCCGCGCCGTGCTGCTCAGGCAGCAGCGCCCGACCGACACCGCGCATGCAAATCCCGATCGGTCGCCGACGGTCAGGGGGTCGATATCATAATGTTTACCGCGGTAGGCCGCGTCGATGGGTACGAATCTTTCAAACGCACGCAACGATTACGGGCACTTGAGAGAGTCGAGAAGGACTGGCCCACCCCACCCTGGCTGGGCTGGACCGCTCTCAAGCACCGCCGCGCGCGGCCAGCCGCCGCCGCGTAGGAGCAGGCCCGGCCAAGCGGTTGCACCCACGCCCGGTGTCGCGACCGCAACGATACCAGGCAATCCCCGGGCGACGGCCCTTACCCGCATCCATCACCGGGTTTAGGCCGCGCCCCACCCAGTGACAAGAGCAGCCCTTTCTAATACTGTACGCGTATACATGCCCTGCCCCATTGCGGTCATGAGCCCTCAGGAGCCCCCTCCGGATGCTAAATAAACTCAAGCGCTTCACTACTTCCCTCCTGCCGATCGACCCCACTCGCCAGGGTGAGTGCAACCGTTGCGGCGCCTGCTGCAAGCTCCCCTATCCGTGCCCCTTCCTGCGTTTCGACGACCAGGGGCTGAGCAGTTGCGCGGTCTACCATGTGCGGCCGCCAAGTTGCCGCAAATACCCGCGGACGGCCGCCGAGAATTTGACACCGGAGCAGTGTGGCTTTTACTTCGTCAGCACGGAAGAGGTCCGGACCGACCCCGCCGGACTCGAACCGGCGGCCAGTCCGTAAGGCCAAGAAAAGGCAGTTAAGCCGCAAATGAACGCAAATTGACGCAAATCATCAGGGACTCGGCTTTTGCTGCCTGTTCACCGTCTGGGTGACGCCCGCGCCGATGCCAACCAGCAGATTTATTTGCGCTTATTGGCGTTCATTTGCGGCCAAATACTCTTTTTTGGCGAGCGTCGGCGTAAACATCACAGCTTCGCGAACCATCCCGCCACGTCGAGTCCCGGGAGCCGCGGCCTCGACGGTACGATGCGATTGGAATCAGCGCCGACTGCCGGGGCCGCAACGGCGCTCAGGGGTTGCGCGGCCACATCGGCAATCTTCGGCACAGCCTGCGCGGCGTAGCGCTGCGCAACCGTCGTCAGTCCGATCGTGATCGCCACCAGCGTATAATAATAGTCAAACATCGACAGCCCCAGGAAGGCCCCACTGGTCGCGTAGCCGATAATACTCACGAACACCATTGATGACAGATCTCCCATCCACTGCAATTGCTCATGCGACCGCGCGAACCTCCTCAACCGGTTCAAGCTGATCAGCGAACCGAACATGATCCCGAGAAAGGTGAAGAGACCGACGAATCCCTGCTGACCCAGCGCCTGGAAATAGATGCTGTGGACGTCGCGCACATTCCGCGGGTCCGGGGCATATTGGATAAAGGTCGGCCGCAGGAACATATTGAAGCCGCCGCCCACAAACGGGTGATCGAGGGCGACGTACCAGGCCGTCCACCAGGCATTGATACGGCCCAGCGCGGAGGCGTCCTGACTGTACGACTGTATCGTATCCATCCGGTTGTACCAGCTCTCCGGCATGATCATGAACGCCACCGGCAGGGACAGCGCCAGCAATAGCAGCAGACCCGCCCGGTTGCGACTCTTCAATGCCAGATACATGATCATTACCAGCAATCCCAGCAGGGCGCCCCGCGATTGGGTACCGAGGACGGCAACGACGCACAGGCCCATGGCTGCCATCAGCGCGTACCTGACCCATTTGTTCGTGCTCGTGAGCTGGAGATACCGTATCAGCGGAATGGTCATGACCAGCGCAAGTCCGATCTCGTTGTTGCCTCCGATAAAGGTACCGGCTGGCCCGTTGACATGACTGACGCCGCCGCCCAACAGGGTAAAGATACCGCCCTTGACACCATAGAGTCCGAGCGAAATGACACAGATCCAGACCAAGGCGTCGATGCGCTCCCGCGACGTCAACAGTGCGATGGTCAGAAACGTCAGGAGCATGATCCGCCAGGCCCGACCCCAATACATCCAGGCAGGCTCAGGGTAAAAGGCGGTCAGGGTCGTCACGAACAGCCAGAACCACCAGAACGCCAGCAGCCCAACGAGTCCCGACGCGGGCAACCGCTTCGGCTCCTTGGAAATCAGGAAGGACACGATCAGCGTCACCGCGACGATAAACGCAAAGGGCTGTCCAGCCGCGAAGCTCCAACACAGAATATGCGGATTCATCAGCCCGAGCCAGGTCCCGACCAGCACACCAAAAAATGGCTTGCGAAGAATCAGCGGGAGGCTGCCGAAGACCGCCAGTGTGACGAATAAGTCGCGCATGAGGCGATTACCACCTTGCTGACCAAGAAAAAACGACCGCGCGATGCCGCACCAAGTCGGCCCGGGACCCGATTGCCATTACCGTACGCGAACCACGTTTTTTGGCGCCCGCGACAATAGCAACCCGTCATAAACGCAGCGGTAGCGCTCCACGCTTAGTGGCCAACCGCGCTCACGCTCAACCACGGCACGCGCCCGCCGCCGCAGACTATCCCATGCGTCCCGCCGACTCAGCAAGTCGAGTACGGCGGACGCCAAGGACTGTGCATTACCGGCGGGAAACAAGGTTCCGGTCTCGCCATGCCGGATCAGTTCACGATGCCCCCCGACGTCTGAGGCCATGACCAAGATGCCTTGGGCCATCGCCTCCAAAGGCTTGAGGGGAGTGACGAGGTCCGTCAGTCGCATGGGCAGACGCGGGTACAGGAGGACGTCGGCCAAGCGGTAGTAGCGCTCGACCTGTTCGTGCGGCACCCGCCCGGAAAAAATGACATAAGAATTTAGGCCGAGTTCGCTGGTCAGGCGCTTCAGTTCGGACTCTTGGGGACCGCCACCCACCAGCAGCAAACGGATCCGCGGTGCCTCGCGAATAATCAGCGGCAAGGCCCGCAGCGCAAGCGACAGCCCCTCATAGGCATAGAAGGAGCCGAGAAACCCGAGGACGACGTGATCAGTCAGTCCCAACTCCGTGGCCAGGGCCGGGTCCCGCGACAGACCATACTCAAAGCGGGCAAGGTCGACGCCATTGGGAATGACGGTCACCTTGGAGGCGGGGATCCCCCGCGCGCAGATATCCGCGCGCAATCCCTCGCAAATGCAGGTGACCGCGTCGCAATGGCGAAAGGCCCAGGTCTCCAGGCGCCGGGACAGGCGATAGCGCGGGCCCCACGACGAGTTGGTCCCATGGTCGGTGGCGGCATCCTCCCAGAAGGCGCGGCACTCATAGACGACCGGCAACGCGCATCGCCGACCGGCCCGGATCGCCGCCACTGCGTTCAGACTCGGTGAGTGCGCGTGCAAGAGGTCCGGACGCTCCCGCTCGATCACCTGGATCAGCCGCCGTTCCAAACCACGGATCACACCCCACTGATTGACGATAGGCAACCCTGAGAATAACCCAGGTTCGGCCGCGGTCCGATAAAACTCAAGTCCATCGACGACCTCCATCGCGGCGTCGGCGCCGCGGTGTTTCGCCGAGGTTACCTGAACGGTCTCCCAGCCCAGCGCCCGTTGATGGTCCAGGATCGCGCGCGTACGAAAGGTATAGCCGCTATGCAGAGGGATCGAATGATCCAGAACATGCAGAATCTTCACGCCGCGACCCCGCCCGGCCCCAGTCCGACCCGCCGCAGAAAGGCTTCAAACATCAGTAGACTCCACAGCGACGCACTGTAATCCCTGGCCCCGCACTGGTGCTGCGCCAGCAACTGGATCAGATAGTCCCGATCGAAGATGCCCGATTCGGCGAGCACCGGACCCAGGACCGCAGCGCGTAGGCGCTCCCGCAGGGGCCCGCGAAACCAACTGGCGAGCGGCACTGCAAATCCCATCTTGGCACGGTACAGGAGGTCCTCCGGCAAATAGGGGGCCAGCGCCCTCTTGAACAGATACTTGCCCTCGGCGCCACGGAGTTTGAGCGGCGGCGGCAGACCGGACAGCCACTCCACCAGCGTATGATCCAAGAGCGGAACCCGCACCTCCAGGGCATGGGCCATGCTGGCCCGGTCCACCTTCGTCAGGATGTCGCCCACCAGGTAGGTCTTTATGTCCAGATACTGCACCAACGACAAAGCGTGATCGGTGGGAGCCCGTTGCGCATGGCGACGCATGACCTCCACCGCACGGTAGCCTTGGAGTTCGCGCTGGAAGACCGCGCTGAAAAGCCGCGACCGCATCGCATCTGGTACGACGGCGACCGTATGAAAGTAACCCTCCACCGTATCCCGGGCCAAGGCCTGAAAGGTCGACTTCGCGCGCAACGGCCGCGGCGCCCACGCAAGCCCCGGATAGACACGGCCGAGCGTGCCGAAAAGCGTACGTCGTAAACGCAGCGGCAGAGCCGAACGCAGCCGTTCCTCAAACCGGTGCCAACGATAGCGGCGATAGCCAGCCAGATTCTCGTCACCGCCATCGCCCGACAGGGCGACCGTCACCCGTCGTCGCGCCAGTTCACAGACCCGGTAGGTCGGCATGGCGGAACTGTCGGCAAAGGGTTCGTCATAGAGGTCGGCAAGCTTATCGAGCAACGCAAAATCATCCGGTTCCACCTGCTCGACGCGATGGTTGGTGTGATAGCGGCGAGCCACCGCGGACGCAAACGCAGACTCGTTGAACCGGGGATCACCGAAGGAGATAGAGCAGGTGTTGACCGGTTCCGCCGACAGGCCGGCCATCATGGCCACCACGGCGCTGGAATCGACACCGCCGGACAGGAAGGCCCCCACCGGCACCTCGGCAATCAACCGGATACGGACCGCCTCGCGCAACCGCTCGATCAGTTCTGCCTGCAGATCCTGTTCCCGTGCGGGGGCCGCGGGGATAAAGGGCACATCCCAATATTCGTGGGGCGCAACCGGGGTCGCCGCGCCGCGCCGCAAGGTCAGATGATGACCGGGCGGAAGTTTCAAGGCATGCGTCAGAATGGTCCGCGGCTCCGGCACATAACCGTAAGCGAAATAGTCCTCCACGGCCCCGGGATCAAGTTGCCGCGGCAATCCCGGATGCAGATAGAGCGCCTTCAACTCAGAGGAGAAAATCAGGTGCCCGTCCGGCAGAAAGGCATAGTAAAGCGGCTTGACTCCAAGTCGGTCACGGGCGAGGAATAGCGTCTCCCGGTTACGGTCCCAAATGGCGAAGGCGAACATTCCACGAAAACGCTGTACACAAAACGCACCCCACTCCTCCCAGGCATGCACGATTACCTCGGTATCGGAGTGGGTCCGAAAACAATGACCAGCCGCCTTCAACTCCTCGGACAGAGCCGCAAAATTGTAGATCTCCCCGTTATAGACGACCACCACGCTGCGGTCTTCGTTGAACAGTGGCTGTGTACCGCCGGAGAGGTCGATAATCGCAAGACGGCGGTGTCCGAACCCCAAGCCGGGTTCAATGTGCAGTCCGCCCTGGTCCGGTCCGCGATGAAATTGGCTGTCGTTCATGCGCGTAAGCAAGTCGCGTGACGGCTCGCGCTGCCCGCGGCAATCGAATATCCCGGTTACACCACACATAGCGTCTGCACCATCAGGGCCGCACAATCCGGAATGCCGTCGGCCCGACTTTCATCCAGGCCACGACAACACGAACAATTTCAAACGCCACCCACGCTCCCGCGCTGCGTCTCGGCATCCCACGAAACGCAATCACCCACCGGGTCCCGCGGCACGCTGAATCTCCGCCTCCAACGACGGCCACATGGCGTCGATGAACGCCGTAAGGACCGCCGCCGCCTCGTCCGGACTCTCCCGGTAGGGCGCCGCCACCGCGATCAGGGCGCCGCTTGGCGGACGGCCAACAAGACGGTAGGCCGCCTGCGCGAACTTTGCAACAAAGGGGTTGCTGGTATTGACGGCACCAACCCGGTACCAGTTCCAAACCAGCAGACGCTGGCCGGCCGACCGGCCCGCGAGACGGTCCTGCTTCACCTTGAACTCACCGATGGGGGAGACAATCCTGCGCGTTGTAATCTCCTTATCACTCCACTCCAGGTCGCTCGTCGGCACCATCTGATTTTGCACGTTCACCACCTCGGCGCCCTCCCGCTGCCGCCGATAGATCCCCAGGTACAGACCGACCGGCGCTGCATCCGCACGATAAAAGCCATACACCTCGCCATCCGCACCAACGATATGCGGGCGCCAGCTCCAGAGATTCCCCCCCTCGCTCTGCCACTCCCCCACCGGCGCCGGCAAACGCAACTCGACCCGCTCATCCCCGCCCGCCGGAGCCCGCTCCAGTGCCAGCAGCAAACCCGGGCCGATGGCGCTCGCGAGCAGCACCGACAGTGCTGCAACGATGGTCGAGCGACCGGCACCCGAGTCGGCTTGGCGCGGAACCTCGTCACGCTCCGGATCGCGCCAGATGGCGCCCACCGCGAACATGATGGCGATCACGATGCCGAAAAACACCCACCCGTAGACCAGATGGTCGACCCCGGTCGCGAGTTTCATGCCGCTCAGGTGGCCGATCATCACAATCATGTAGGCCCTCAGTCCGTTGGCGAGGATCGGAACCAAGGCCGACAGCGCGATGAACAGGACGCGTTTCCAAATCTTGCTGTAGGTGAGGTAAGCAAAGAGCACGCCGAGGGTAACCGAGGCCAAGAGATAGCGAATCCCGCTGCACTCTTCAATGACCGACCAATCCCCGGTCGGCAAGGAAAAAAAAGTGCCGTCGCGATAGACGGGGATACCCGTGAGCCGCAACATATTAACGCTAAAATCCGCGGTAAAATTCATCAAGGGGTAAGTGAGCCCGTCTCCCACCGGCACGGCGAGCAACAGAAAACCGAGCGGGAAGGCCAGGAAGCGGGCCAGCGCCGTGCCAATCATCGCCCAGATCGCGAGGATCAGAAGACAGACAAAGGCATACTCCTGCACGACCCGTACGTCCACGAGTTGCGCCAGCAGCCACACCAGCCCCACCGGCAACATCAACAGGGCGGGCAGCAGCGTCGGCTGCGGCACCGCGACCCTGAGGGCCGCCCGTTTTTCCCACACCAGCCACAAACTGATCGGGAGGATAAGGAACCCGTGGGCATAGGTTTCAGACCCCATCCAGGTCGACACCAGCGCCCGGAGCGTGTCGGCGAACAAGGCTGACACCAGCGCCAAGACGAACGCGAGACCGACCAGTACCGGGCCCCACGCCGATTTTCCCGGGGCGACACGAGCGATGGAAGCAACCATACTGTTCTATTACACCTGATATAACGCGGCGAGCACGCTCCGCGTGTTTGACTTCGGTACACGTGTTTGACTGTCAGGCCGGCGCGACTCGATCGCTCCCCAGCAGCAACGCCATCAGCTGTTGGGTCGATACCGCCCAATCATATTCCCTTTCCACGAGCCGCCGCGCCCGCGATCCCAGGCCCTCGTCACCCGCGTTGAGTATCGCCAGGATCGCATCTGCAAAGGCCCCGGGCTCATCCGCCAACAGCAGGTCACGCTGCGCCACCGCGGCGATGCCCTCGAGTGCCTTGGACGTAACGACCACGGGCTTGGCCATCGCCATGCCTTCCAATACCTTGTTCTGGATGCCCCGCGCCACGCGCATCGGCGCCACCACTGCAGCGGCAGCCTGGAGATAGGGACGCACATCCGGTACCCGGCCGGTGACCACAATGTCACCGCAACCCAGTGCCTTAAGCGCGGGGGACGGCCGCGAACCGACGATCGCAAAGAGTGCCCGCGGCCGCTGCGCCCGGACCCTGGGCCAGACCTCACGGATGAACCAAAGGACCGCGTCCACATTGGCCCAGTAGTCCATCGCACCGGTAAAGATCACCGGTTCACAATCAACCGGGAACGGCGATGCGCACCCGGCCGTCGGCCGAAAATACGCCGTGTCCACACCATTGCGAATGGCGTGGACGCGCTGTGCGAGCGCCGCGACACGCTTACGAAACAGTGCCGCCTCCGGTTCGCTGACAAACAGGCTGGCGGCGAAGGTCCGTGCCAGTCCCTCCTCTGCCCGTGCCAACCTCAGGGCCTCGCGCCGGTAGACCCAGTTGGTCGGCCAGGGTCGCGTCTGCGCGTACTGGCTCCACTTATCCGAGTCCACGTCCACGAAGTCTATGACGCGCCGTGCCTGCGACCAGCAAACACTTTCGACGTACTGACCCATCGCCGATGAAAACACCAGCACATAACCGATGTCGTTGGTCGTCCGCTGCACCTCCACCCACCGCGTCATTCTCGCGTCGCGGTAATAGGGGAGGGTCAAGGTCGTGCCGTGCCAGAGGCCGCTCAGGCTGCGGAGTAACGCCCTGCTCCGGGGCAGGGGCACAAAGAGCGAGGATGCACACTGTGCCCGCAGCTTCTCGACGTGAACCCAATCCGCCGGATCATCAATGAAGGCTCCAAGATGAACATGAAAACGCTCGACCAAGGCCGCCCACCAATGATACGAACGAATCTTGTCCCCCTTCTCCGGCGGGTAAGGAATCCGATGACAGAGAAACAACAGATGGGGTCGCGCGTCTACCATGGTTTCGGGTGGCCAGCCAGAATCAACCGAGGTTGCGGGAAAAAAAAGGGCCGCAGACGTTCGCCAACGGTAACGGCAAGTGTTTCCAGGCCGCGATGAACCAGCGATAGCGGGGATTGTTGGGATTGACTTGCGGCATGACCCGGGCGCGCACCAGATGATACTCATAGTGGAGCGGCTCCGGGGCAAAACCCCAATTCCGCTTGAAGTCGTAGGCCCCGGTGCCGACCTTACTGCGACCGAAATCGAAGGTCCGCGCACCCCGCGCCGCCGCGCGCCGCATCAGGTCCCAATACATGAAATCGTTACCCTTCACTGCCCGGGCCGTCGGCCGACTGCCGCCGTAATAAGGAAGGACCTCGTCGCGGAAATAGAAGCTCAACACGGCGGCGATATCGCAATCCCCGGCAACGATGATCGACATTTCCGTCTCGGCGCTGAACTCTTCAAGAAGACTCCTGAAGAAGCGGCGCGCAAACACCGGCGTACCGAGATTGCGCATGGACTCGGCATAAATCCGAAAGAACCGGTCGGCATCGGCACTCTGACATGACTTCAAGCCCGCAGTGAGGCCCTTGCGGACCATGGCCCGCTGTTTGCGGGGAATGGCCCGGAGATTGGCATCCTCGTCCGCGGAGATCCGGCGCCGAAATGTGGCATAAAGGTCCTTCGTCGGCCACTCGGGGCACACCGCCGCGCGATTACGAATCTCCAATGCATCGACCCGCAGCCGCTGCGCCAGCCGCACGGATTCATCCGTCAACGCCCGCCGTGCCTCCTCGCTCGTGGTCGCCGCGCCCCCATAGACGCAACATGGCGTAGAGATAAGCCCATGGCCAAAGAGGCGGCTTCGGACCTCGGCGAGCGGCAGTACGCCCTCAATCTCACCGTCGCGCTCGGCCAGCAGATACCGGCATTGATGGCCCAGGCCCTGCGTAATCACGCGCTCCCAGCCCGCGCGATGAAAGAAGGTGGCCGCGGGGCAGCGCGCCACGAACGCATCCCAGCGGGTGCGGTCGGCCGCAACATATGATCGGACCCGCAGCGCAGGCCCTCCGCCGTCGGCAACGTCACGCTCGACCATCAGCGCCCGCCCCGTTCAATTCCAAAAACCTCATCCATTCGCCCCCATCGAAAGTCACCCAGCAAGGACACCAGCCGATCCTCCATACGATGGAGATTCAAGTAGTGACGGAGCCGGGTCTTGGCCGCCAAGCCTGGTTGCTGCGGCTGCTGCGGATCAATCTCCCAGGGATGAAAGTAAAAAATGCAGCTCTGCCGGTCCCGGCGATTGACTCGCCGTATCGCCCAGCGTGAGAAGGCATAAGGAAACAGGCGAAAATAGCCGCCCCCGCCACAGGGCATCTTGCGCCCCGCAATTTCCACCGTGGTCACTGGAATCTCCAAAAACGGCGAATCGCCGCAGGGCCTGAAGCGGAAGCGATGCGCCTCCGGCATCCCGTACAGGTCATGACGGATCGGATAGATGCTCGACGAATAGCGGTAGCCTGACTCGTCCAACACCTGCAAGGCCCATAGATTACGCCGACCGATGGAGAAACTGGGCGCACGGTAGCCGATTACCGGACATCCGCCGAGCTGCTCCAGCGCCGACTTGGTGCGACTGATGTCGGCACGAAACTGCTGCTGACTCTGCTGAGTGGCGCGGATATGCTCCCAGCCGTGGCTCGCGAGTTCATGTCCCTCCCCAACGATGCGTCTAACCATCGTGGGATAGCGCGCTGCCACCCACCCGAGCGTGAAAAAGGTGGCCTTCACCCCATGATCCGAAAAACGCTCAAGAATACGATCGACGCATCCTTCCACGCGCTGCGGCAGTCGCTCCCAATCGTTGCGGCTGACATGCCGCTCAAATGCACTGACCTGGAAATAATCTTCCACATCGACGGTCATCGCATTGACCAGCGTCGCCGGGTCCGCGCGCGCGGCATCACATCCGTCGTCAAGGGCGCAGGTGTCTGAGTAAGCGAGCGTACCCTCATTCATGATTCGCGACCAGATGGCTACGACGAGCGACGCGGGGACGGTGGACTAGGACCGACCACGGATGGCCTGCGCCTGGTTGGTCAGCACTGCCACGGGGCGTCGCCCGGCGGCCCAGATCACCACCTCATCGCGAATTCGCTCCGCCGCTCGTCCGTCCCACAACTCAGGCACCCGCCCCCGCTTACCCCCGCCGGCTAGGACCGCGCGAACGCCGCCGCGGATCAGCGCCGGGTTTGTTCCGACCACCGTGTTGGTGCCTTCCTCGACTGTGATCGGACGCTCGGTATTCGCACGCAGCGTCAGGCAGGGCACCCCCAAGGCAGTGGTCTCCTCCTGCAATCCACCGGAATCCGTCAGTACTACGCGGGCCTCGCCAACCAGCCCAAGCAGTTCCAGATATGGCAGCGGCGGCATCAACAACAAACCCCGAGCCGCCGTTTCCAGCAGCCCGAATTCGCTCAGCCGAGCCCGTGTTCGCGGGTGAACCGCAAACACCAGGGGCAAGTCCGCCGCAACCTCGCAGAGCACGTCCACGATCCGGGTCAGGCTGTCCGCGGTATCGACATTGGCGGGCCGGTGCAACGTGACGACGCCGAAACCGGCCGCGCCGAAGCACCGGGCCGAACCCTCAACCACCGACAATACGTCGACCGCTCGCGGGCACCGCGCCCGATTCCGCAACAGGGTGTCGATCATAACATTGCCGACGAATCGCACGCGGTCGCGGCTGATCCCTTCACGCTCAAGATTGACCGCGGCGCTACGCTCAGTGGTGAACAGTAACTCAGACAGTTGATCGGTAAGGATACGATTGATCTCTTCCGGCATCGACCGATCAAAACTGCGCAGTCCCGCCTCGACGTGGATGACCGGAACACCTTTCTTGGCCGCCACTAAGGCACAGGCAATGGTCGAATTGACATCGCCGACCACCAACACCGCATCGCACGCCCGGGCATCAAGCACGGGCTCGAAGCGCTTCATAACATCGGCCGTCTGCACCGCGTGACTGCCGGAACCTACCTCAAGGTCGACATCCGGCGCCGGAATACCAAGCTGCGCGAAGAACGACGCCATCATCGCCGCGTCGTAATGCTGTCCGGTGTGCACCAAGACCGCGTCGATCGCATCGCTGTCCGCAAACGCGCGCATAATCGGCGCAATTTTCATGAAATTGGGTCGAGCCCCCACCACGCACAGCAGGTGCACCCGGTCAATCGAGGTCATCATAAGCATCAAGCTCCAGTTGCAGCAGCACCGCCTTGCGAAGCAGTTTTCGCTCTTGCATGACGATCAGTCGCAGCCGTGAGACCTCCGCCTCGAGTGACGACAGGCGCCCCCCAAGGTCGCCCGGCGTCAAACTGCTGCCCCCCGGGTCAGTCGCCGCGGCGGCCCCGGACTCCGCAACTGTGGCACCGATCTCGCTCCCCGCGTGACGACCGGATTCGTGCTCCAACTCCGCCGCCACGACGCACACATCCTCGCGCGTGAGCTGATGCCGCTCCTCAATGCAGCCGAACAGCATCAGCCGATCGCAGAGGGTATTGATACGACGCGGTACACCGCCGGTGCGGGCGTGAACCAGTTCAAATACCTCGGGCGCGAACTGCGGATCCCCTGACCAGCCGACCCGGTTCAAGCGAAACGCGATATAGGCGCTCGTTTCCTCCAGTGACAGCGGGTCCAGGTGGTAGGCGGCGATGATGCGCTGCCGCAGTTGCTCCATATTAGGTAATTGCAGAGTCCGACGCAGTTCTTCCTGACCCAGCAGGAAACTCTGAAACAGCGAGCGGCCGTCGACCTGAAAATTGGCCAACATCCGCAGTTCCTCGAGGGATCGCGGCGGGAGATTCTGCGCCTCGTCCACCACCAGGAGGATGCGCCGCCCCTCCGCGAACCGGGTTCTGGCAATGACTTCCAAGTTGTGCAGCAGCGTAGCCTTATTCATACCCTCGTGCGCCAGCCCGAACGACGCGCAGACCATGCGCAACATGTCCTCCGGTTCGACCTGCGTCGTCACCAATTGGGCGGCCATGACATTTCGCCCTTCGAGCTCACTGAACAGCGCGCGCACCAGGATGGTCTTTCCGGTTCCTATGCCCCCGGTGATCACAATGAAGCCTTCCCCTTGTTCCAAGCCATAGCGCAGATACGCCAGGGCTCGGTGGTGGCCCTGACTATCGAAAAAGAACCGATGGTCGGGGGTCAACTGGAAGGGTTTGCCGGAGAGGCCATAGAATTCGTCGTACATGCCGCCTTACATGCTCCAGTTGAGGGTCAGCCAGAGCTGGTTCTCACCGAAATTCTGGCTCGACGTGGCCGAGTCCTGCTGACTGTAAGTATAGGTGGCGCTTCCCTGCGTCCGTCGGCTGACCTGATAGGTGAACCCGGTCGCGACGCTGACCTGGGAGAAATCCGCACCGCCACTCGCCGACTGATTATAGGTCCAATACTGGAGGCTCAGGTTCGCGCCGCTGCGCGGCGATAAAGTACGGCTGAACGTCAACGTTCCTTGATTCTGATCGACCTGATTGCCGGTATCCTGATAATCCCAGTGCCAGTTATTGACATTCAAAGACACGGTGGTCCGCCCAAATTGGGAGGTAATGCCAAGGAGCAACTGATTCTGAATAAAAAAGCCGGAGGTCAGCGCCGGATTGGCGATCGAGCCCGAGAGGGTCTGACCGGCGAGCGGGTTCGTGATCGGCTGTCCGTACGGGTCTTGGAAATTGACCACGTTACTGTTGAGAATGGCGGTGCGCGCATTCGTCACGTTGATCTCATAACTGGCCGTCACGACCGTCTTGCGGTGTCGATGCTGGATATTCGCATAATAGTCCGCACCGAAAAAGCGATAGCCGTAGCCGAGGCCGATTGTGGTGTTGCGCGACGGCGACCAGTAGGGTGTGACCCGCCAGCGCAGGCCGTCAGGCTGCGACAGCGAATCATAATTCCCCCAATCGTAGCCGACCAGCCCCTGGATCTGCCACTGATCGCTGATTGGGTAAATGACGGTACCGCTGACGGTGCTCGTACCCGTTCCGGAGCCATTGCCAAAATTCGACCCGGAGTTGTTGCCGACGTTGAAGATGTTGCTCGATGCGGCGATCTGCCAGGGCATACGGGAAAAATAGTCACCGCTGGTAATGGTGAGTGAACTCTGGGACCCCGTGGTGCCGCTATTGTCGACCCCACCCGCGGTTTTCGCCGCGAAGACATAGTTGATGCCGGGCGAAAACTGGGCCGTTGCGAAATTGCCGCGCAGCAGCGGAAACGCAATTACGGGAGTGATCTGGATCGAGGCGGTCTGACCGAAGGCGTCGGGATTTCCCAGCGCCGTGAAACCAGCGTTTCCGGCGTTGGGATCGACCAGGTTCTGATTGGCATTCGCACTCAATTGCAGCGAAAAATAGCCGTCAATCACCGTCAGCGAGGCGTTGGCCTGGAGGACGTGGAAGATACGATCGAGATCAGAATGCTCACCGTAGATCACCGCGCTCGGGCCGTAAAAAAAGCGATAGGACGAGCGGCTACCGCCGCCGCCGCCGGTAATGTTGGGCATCAATTGCAAGATCGTCCCGAACTCTCTTCCCTGAGTCGCGGCGCCGCTTTGTCCGCCGGCACTCACCGCGGGAAACGGTGAGGCCATACCGGATGTTCCGCCGACGTTCGTCAGGAAAAGATTGTCGGTGAACACCAGTCTGGTCAACAGGCCGACGGATGTGACGAGCGGCTCGGCCACCGCGCTCCGCACCAAAATATCAAGTGTGAGAAGCAGCCAAAGCAGCAGCCGGGGATGCGGCACGGCCCACGGCCGGCGCATCCCGCCGGATAATGCGACGGGCGCCGCCCGGCGCCGGGGCTGGGGGGCCGAGCGGCACGGCGCCGACCACGATCGCAATTGCGAGAGACTCAAGCTGACTCCCACCCAAACTTAATTTTCTTTCGCATCGGTTTCGCCATAGGAACCGTATCCATAACCATACCCGTAACCATAGCCGTAGCCATAGCCATAGCCGTACTTGCCGGTAAACAGGCCACCTTTGCACTTATTGAGAATCAAGAACACATTATCCTTTGACTCCAAATGCTCCAGCGTCTCGCGGACGATCCCTTGGGCAGTACTGTCCTGCTCCACCACAATCACCACCTGTCCCATCAAGGACGCCAAGACCCCTGCCTCGGTCGTCTCCAGCACCGGCGGTGAATCAAACAAGACAATACGGTCGGGATAGCGCGAGGCGACCTCCGCCAATAGCCGGCGCATACTTCCGCTTGCCAGCAACTCGGTCGATCGCTTGTGGGAAATACCCGCGGGAAGGACCGTCAACTTGGGAATATCGGTCTTGAGCAGCACCTGTGACAGATCAATCGATTCATCGACGAGTCGGTCGATCAGTCCAGGGCGGTCGCGGATACCCAGCCGCCGGGACAGCCCGGGCTTGGCAACGTCCGCGTCGATCAAGAGCACGGTGCTGTCCATCTCCATCGTGATGGAAATGGCCAGGTTCAGGGAAGTAAAGCTCTTGCCCTCACCCTGGACCGAACTGGTCACCATGAGCAGGTTTGGGTATTTCACCCCCGGCAGCGGTCGCTCAAAGGCGTTGACCAACAGCGGCCGCTTGATCACGCGGAATTCTTCCGCGGTGCGCGAGCGGCCACCCTCGGGGGACAGCAGAAAGTCGTTTTCATGGCTGGTGAGCAGAATCGCTGGATTCACCACACTGGTCGGCGGCACCGGAACCTGACCGGCAGCCCTGGGTTGGGAGCGAGGTTGGGGCGGCTCGATCGCCTGCGGCGACAGGTTGCGGGGGGAATCCGCAACCTGCAACTCGCCAGCCGCCGCCTGACGTGACGCCGACAACCGCTCGGCTGCCTTTTCAATAATACTCATCTGGACCTCGCATTGCGATCCCAAGGGAAACGGGGATCGAAATCTGCGTCACCCGTGCGGCGGTCCGACCGGGTCGGCGAGCGCTCCCGATCGGTGCGACCGCGAGCCCATGCGGCACGAACACAGCGCTAGGGGGGTGGCCGACCGGTGCTGCGGAGGCGCACCTTACAACGTCCCGCAAATCGTGTCCGGCGCGCGTCAGCAGCGATCTCACAGGGGCAGTTTCGACATGATGTCGATATGAAGAGAGAAGACTGTCAACACCGCGGCGAACAGGCCGATCAAGCCAATCAGCACCGTGCCGAAGGCGATATCCCCCCACAATTTCTTGCGCCGCTCGGCGACAGTCCACACCATGTTTACACTGCCGAGTACCGGCAGACCGATTGCCTCCGTCAACTGCCGCCGGTCGCCGAATACGGGGCGCAGCAGCGACAGCAGAAAGGCGAGCCCAAGGCCCGCTGCCCAAGCGCCGCCGAACATGGAAGAGGCGAGCAGCAGGCGATTGGGTGCGCTCGGTTGGCCTGGTACCTTGGGCGGATCCAGGGTCCGAAACTTGACGGTATCCACACTTGTGTCCGCTTCCCGGGTCATCCGGGCCTTCTCGATCCGCTCCATCAACTGCGAGTGGTTCGCGCGCAGAATCGAATAGTCGCGGTTGAGTTGCTGTTGTTCCGATTCCACCTGAAGCACCTGGTCGACGGAGGCTTGGTACTTTTCAATGTCGCCCTTGAGATTTTCGACCATCGACTGCTGATTGGCGATTTCGGATTCCGCCTCGGAGAGACGTATGCGCAACTGCTGGTAGATCGGGTTACCCGAGAGTGATTTGACGACGGCGTGGCGATCCTGCTTCGCGAGAAACTCAGTCTTGGCCCCCTCGCGCTGCACCTTCAGCCGTTCCAAGGCAGCCTTGGCAGCGACGATATCCGGATGGATATCGGTGTAACGTAAAAGGAAATCATCCAGTTGCTTCTGCATGTCGCGGATGCGCAGGTCGTATTCGGCGAGATGGGCTTTCAGCGCATCGCTGAGATAGTCGGAATAGTCAACACTCTCGGCGCCCTGGTCCTCGGTGATGGCAATCTGATCGGCAAGCTGATCGCGGCGCCGGGTCGCCGACCGAACGCCGTCTTCAGCGCGTTTGAGCGAGGCCCGTGCCGCCTGCAATCGCGTATAGTAAGACCCACGATCAGAGAGGATATCCATATTACGCATCTTGAAATCCTTTACCTTGCGCTCGCCGTCGATCAGACGGCGCTCGTAGTCCTTGACTTCCCGCTGCAGAAAGCGCTCGGCAGAGTCCTGATCCTGCCGGGAGGAACCGAGATTCGACTCGACAAAGATCGTCAGCATCGATTGCACAACGCGCTTGGCGAGATCGGGTGAACGATCCTCGAAGGCGATGGTGTAGATGTTGTCGCCTTGACGCACCAGCGACACTCGATCCTTCAGGTCTTTGACCAGGTCGTCCATTTGCTGCGGCGTCTTCGCGCTCAGGTCCATGTCGGTCATGCGCGCCAACTTCTCCATGTTCTCGCGGCTGAACAACACATTCGTCATCATGGTCACGCGGCGACTGTCGCTGGTCTGGATGGCCAGCCCGCTCAGTAGCGGCGTCAATACCGAGTCGGTGTCGACGAACACCCGCGCCTGCGCGATATACTCGTCGGGCAGGCTGGCGGTGTAGAACCAACCAATCGGGCTGGCGATCAGTGCCACCGCCAATGCATACCAACGGTGACGCCAGATGCCATCCAGGTACTGAAAGGCGAGGCGGAGAATTTCTTGCATAGGATCAACGTGATAATGACGGCACGAACTAGAACCAGGATTCGGGAATGATGAGGATATCGCCCGGGCGCATATCGACATTGGCAGCCATGTCGGCGCGCTTGATCAAGTCGTCGAGCCTCACCGTGTAGCGCTTGCGCTCCCCTTTTTCAAAGCGCATCAACACGGCGCGGTTGCCGGCCGCGAACTGGGTCGTGCCGCCGACCGCAATCATCAAGTCAAGCAACGTCATACCGTCGATATAGCGTAACGACTGGGCACGGGCCGCCTCACCCAGGACGCGTATCTGTTCCGGGTAAATTCCCTGGAACCCCTGCACGATGACCGTTACCAGGGGATCGCGCAGGTACACCGACAAGGCCTGCTCAAGGTCGCGGGCAAGCTCGGTCGGAGTCTTCCCGGAGGCGGGAATATCCTCAAGCAGTGGCGCCGTGATATAGCCGTCGGGGCGAACCGGCACGGTGGTGCTGACCTCGGGATAGCGCCAAACGAAAATCTGGACCGAATCCCCAGGGCCGATTTTGTACTTGCTGGCCGAACGCAACTCATAAGTCGCCTCCGGTAAAGAAGAAAATTTTGGCGTGGAACAACCGGTCAAGGCGACCGCCAGAATCGCGACCCCGAGGATACCTAACTGACGCACGAGTCTCTATACCCCCAAGAAGCGATGAATTGACGCAACGAAGATCGCGATGGTCCGGATCCCGCAGGCTCCGCCGCGCCGCGTCTGGATTCTAGGTGAGTCCGGTCCTGCCGACGGTGCACCGGCTTACGGACTCCAACCCCCCCGCGGTCCCCGGGTTTAGCGGCGTACCGGGAGGATTATCGCACAACCGGAAAAGACGCGAACCATCGACTCGCGCGCCCCGGCCCACCAGTCCCCGCACCGGACGATTGGGGCGGCCACTGAGGCGCACGACGGCCCGACGGGCGATGACCCCGCCCCCGAAACCAACCTGGTGACAGGATCGCACGGCCGTTTGCAGCGAAGCAATTGCCGCGATCCCGTGACGAGCACCGCCGGGGCCGACGACGGCTTGCCGCCAGGATGGCGGCCGGGGCCGGTGGGCGGCCCGCCCGGCGGCCTCGACCACGCGCACGGGGCCTGAGCAACGCGGGGCTCACCGACTGCCAGGAAGATCGCGCAGGTTTCGGCCCGACGCGAAGGGAGGAAGATCGCGGTCGAATAGCGATTTTTCAAGCTCCCTCAAGGCGGAAATCTGGGGTGGTGGGCCTGGTTTGCGCCCGCGCGCGGTGCCGCTCGATGCCCGGCGGGTTGCCCATAGCGCCTCAATCTGGTACTAAAGGGCGCTTTTCGCGGCCCAGCCCAACGACGGGGCTGGGGATCGGGTCGCGACTCATCCCACTGCGAGCCTGCGGGAGCACGTTCATGGCCGAGACAGCATCCAACCCAGCCAACCACCAGGAGCCCAAGGCCTTCGGCTTTGAGCCCTACAAGGCGGCGAGCGACGAGGAGTATATGAGCCCGGGACAGGAGGAACACTTCCGCCTGATCCTGCTGGCCTGGAAGCAATCGCTGATGGAAGAGGTGGACCGGACCGTCCACCACATGCAGGACGAGGCGACCAACTTCCCGGACCCGAACGACCGCGCCACCCAGGAGTCGGAGTTCAGCCTGGAACTGCGCACCCGTGACCGCGAGCGCAAGCTGATCAAGAAGATCGAGGAGGCCATGACCCGTATCACCGAACATGAGTATGGGTATTGCGAGGCCTGCGGGGTGGAAATCGGCATCCGCCGCCTGGAGGCACGCCCGACGGCCACGCTATGTATCGACTGTAAGACCCTGGACGAGATTCGCGAGAAACAGCGCGGCTGACCCCCGGCGCGCCCGTGACACAGGCCGCGCGCGCCGCCCATGGTCTACCGGGGACGCTTTGCCCCCTCGCCCACGGGTGCGCTCCATTTCGGCTCACTTGTCACGGCCGTTGCGAGCTGCGCCGACGCCCGCGCCCAGGGCGGCGAGTGGTTGGTGCGGATCGAGGACCTGGATCGCCCCCGGGAGGTCCCTGGGGCGGCTGACGACATCCTGCGCACCCTGCTCGCCTTGGGTCTGCGGTGGGATGGCGCACCCTTGTTTCAGAGCCGCCGCGCCGCCGCCTATGAGGAGGCGCTGGCGCAGCTCACCGCACTTGGCCTGACCTATCCCTGCGCCTGCTCGCGGACCGAGATCGCCCGCGACGGCCGCCGCGGCAGCGCCGGCCCCATCTACCCCGGTACCTGCCGCCGCGGACTCCCGCCCGGGCGGCGGCCCCGCTCCATCCGCCTGCGCACCAGTCCCTCGCCGGTGCAGTTCCGCGACCGTATCCAAGGCGAACAGCAGCAGGATGTCGCGGCAGTCGTCGGTGACTTCGTGCTGCGGCGTGCCGACGGCATCCACGCCTACCAACTGGCCGTCGTCGTCGATGATGCCTGGCAGGGCATCAGCCAGGTGGTCCGCGGCGCGGATCTGCTCGCCAGCACGCCGGCCCAGTGCCTGCTGCAACAGGCCCTGGGACTCCCCACCCCGACCTATGCCCATGTGCCGCTGGCGGTTGATGCCGCGGGCCGCAAGCTCAGTAAATCCCTGGCATCGGCCCCGGTGGACCCTGCCGACCCCATGCCCGCCCTGCGGCGCGCCTGGGCCTGGCTGGGGCAGCCCCCAGGCCCGGCCGCGGTCTCACCGGCGGACTTCTGGCGGCACGCAACCCGGCTGTGGCGAATCGAGCGGGTCCCCGCGCTCACCCGCGCTTGCATCGCTCCCGATCCTTAGGCGAGTATCGCCAGGCGAAGCCGCTGCGTCGGCCCGCCCACGGCCGCGAGGTCACGGCGCGGTAAGGTTTCGATGCTACGCTACAGACGAAAAAACACCCTTGGAGGACCCGTCAGTGACCACCCTACCGCCCGGTTCGACGACCCCAGACCCCTTGTCTGCCGACCTTCTGCGCAAGATGAACGCCTACTGGCGCGCCTGCAATTACCTGGCCGCCGGCATGATCTATCTGCGGGACAACCCCCTGTTGCGCGAGCCCCTGCAAGAGGCGCACATCAAAGAGCGGCTGCTGGGCCATTGGGGCGCGAGTCCAGGTCTGTCCTTTATCTGGGTCCACATGAACCGGATTATCCGCGCGCAGAAGCAGGAGGCCATCTTCCTGGCCGGGCCCGGGCACGGCGCCCCGGGCGTGCTGGCCCCGATCTACCTGGAGGGGACCTACTCCGAGGTCTACCCCAACAAGAGCGAGGACGAAGAGGGCCTGCAGGCGTTTTTCAAGCAGTTCTCCTTCCCCGGCGGCATCGGCTCCCACTGTACCCCCGAGACGCCCGGCTCCATCCACGAGGGCGGCGAACTCGGCTATTCGATCTCCCACGCCTTCGGCGCCGCCTTCGACAACCCCAACCTCCTGGTGGTCGTGGCAGTGGGCGACGGCGAGTCCGAGACCGGCCCGCTGGCCACCTCCTGGCACTCCAGCAAGTTCTTGAATCCGATCCGCGACGGCGCCGTGCTGCCGATCCTGCATCTCAACGGCTACAAGATCAACAACCCCGCCCTGCTCGCGCGCATCCCCAACGAGGAACTGGCGAGCCTGATGCGCGGCTACGGCTGGACCCCCCACTTCGTCGAGGGCGATGACCCGCTCACGATGCACCAACGCATGGCCGCCACGCTCGATACCTGCCTCGCCGAGATCCACGGCATCCAGCAGGCCACGCGCGCGAGCGGTGAGGCCACCCGCGGCCACTGGCCCATGATCGTGCTGCGCTCGCCCAAGGGCTGGACCGGCCCCAAGGAGGTAGACGGCCACCGGGTGGAAGGCTTCTGGCGCGCCCACCAGGTGCCGCTCGCGGGCCTGCACAACAATCCGGCGCATCTGAAGCAGCTCGAGGACTGGCTGCGGAGCTACAAGCCCGAGGAACTGTTCGACGACACCGGCCGTCTGATCCCCGAACTCAAGGAACTCGCCCCCACCGGTAATCTGCGCATGAGCGCCAGCCCCCACGCCAACGGCGGCATCCTGCGCCGGGCGCTGCGCATGCCGGATTTTCGCACCTATGCGGCGGACGTCGGCACCCCCGGGACCACCCGCGCCATGAACACCAAGCCCTTGGGCGCCATGCTGCGCGACATCATGGCGGAAAACATGCGCAATTTCCGGGTCTTCGGCCCGGACGAAAACAGTTCCAACAAGCTCGACGCGATCTATGCGGTCAGCAAGAAGCTGTGGCTGTGCGATTACAGACCGGAGGACGCCGACGGCGGCGAACTCGCCCCCGACGGGCGCGTCCTGGAGATGCTCTCCGAACACACGCTCGAGGGCTGGTACGAGGGCTATCTGCTGACCGGCCGGCACGGTTTCTTCGCCACCTACGAAGCCTTCGTCCACGTCATCGACAGCATGTACAACCAGCACGCCAAGTGGCTGGCCATCTGTAACGAGATCCCGTGGCGGGCGCCCGTCTCCTCGCTGAACCTGCTGATCACCTCCACCGTCTGGCGCCAGGACCACAACGGCTTCACCCATCAGGACCCCGGCTTCCTCGACGTCGTGGTCAACAAGAACCCGCTCGTCACCCGTATCTACCTGCCCCCGGACGTGAATTGCCTGCTGTCCACGGCCAACCACTGCCTGCGCAGCATGAACAACATCAATGTCATCGTCTGCGACAAGCAGGACCACCTGCAGTATCTCAGCATGGACGAGGCGGTCAAGCACTGCACCAAGGGTCTGGGGATCTGGGAGTGGGCGAGCAACGACCAGGGCGTGGAGCCGGACGTGGTGATGGTGGGCTGCGGGGACATCCCCACCAAGGAGGCCCTGGCCGCCACGGCGATGCTGCGCGAGGCCTTCGCGGACATCAAGATCCGCTTCGTCAACGTCGTGGACCTCTTCCGGATGCAGCCGGCCGGCGAGCACCCCCACGGTCTGTCCGACGCCGACTTCGACTCCATCTTCACCAAGAACAGGCCGATCATCTTCAACTTCCACGGCTACCCCTGGCTGATCCACCGCCTGGCCTACCGCCGCACCAACCACGCCAACCTGCATGTACGCGGCTACAAGGAGAAGGGCAACATCAACACCCCCCTGGAGTTGGCGATCAGCAACGAGATCGACCGCTTCAGCCTGGCCATCGACGTGATCAACCGGGTCCCGCGCCTCCAAGCCACCGGCGCCCATGTCAAGCAGCGCCTGCGCGACCTCCAGATCGAGGCGCGCGCCTACGCCTTCGAGAACGGCATCGACAAGCCGGAGTTCGATCAGTGGACCTGGCCCTTGTAAGGGCGCGGCGGCGCTGAATCCCAGTCCCGGCAAGTGCCTGGAGCGTCGTTGTCGTTGTCGTTGTCGTTGTCGTAATCGTAATCGAGGTTATCGTAGCGTCCGGGATTCTCTCGCACCCCAAAGTGCATCGCTTCTCCGACCACGACAACGACAACGAACGATTGTGCTTAACTTGTTCTTGACGCGTTACTTAAGAGGCGCCCAATGTCCCCCGAGAAGACGCTCGAAGCCCAGGACCCAGCCGCGACTCCGACCCACGAGCACACCCGTACCGGCATGTCGAAGGATGCGCTCAACCGCGCCTTCATCGACAACCTGTTCTATGTCCAGGGCCGCTTCCGCGAGGTCGCCAGTCCCAACGACCTCTACATGGCGGCCGCCTACACGGTACGCGACCGCCTGCTGGGGCGCTGGATCAAGTGTGCCGAGACCTATCGGGACTCCAAGGCCCGCACGGTCTGCTATTTTTCCGCCGAGTTTCTGCTCGGACCCCACCTGCTCAACAACCTGGTGAACCTGGGGATCCTGGACGTGGCCAGCGAGGCCGGCGCCGAGTTGGGGCTCGATCTGCACGAACTCATCGAGACCGAAGAGGAACCAGGTCTGGGCAACGGCGGCCTGGGCCGGCTCGCCGCCTGTTATATGGATTCGCTCAGCACGGTGCAGATCCCCGCCATCGGCTACGGCATTCGCTATGAATTCGGCATCTTCGACCAGGTGATCGAGGATGGCTGGCAGGTGGAGAAGAGCGACACCTGGCTCAAGAACGGCAACCCCTGGGAGATCCTGCGCCATGGACTGCGTTTCCCGGTCAAGTTCGGCGGCCGCACCGAGCAGTACCACGACGAGCACGGAACCTTGCGCGTGCGCTGGCTGGCGGACATGGAGGTCATCGGGGTCGGCTATGACACCCCGATCCTGGGCTACGGGGTCGGCAACGTCAGCCTGTTGCGACTGTGGAAGTCCGAGGCCTGCGAGTCCTTCGACTTCCAGTCATTCAACGTCGGCGACTACTACGGCGCGGTCCAGGCCAAGATCGAAGCCGAGACCATCTCCAAGGTCCTCTATCCCAACGACGAGCCCTCGGCCGGCAAGGAACTGCGCTTGAAGCAGCAGTATTTCTTCGTTTCCTGCTCACTCCAGGACATGATCCGGCTGCAGTTGCATACGGTCGGCCCGCTCGAGGGCCTGGCCGACAAGTTCGTCGCCCAGCTCAACGATACCCATCCGGCGATCGCGATAGCGGAATTGATGCGGCTCTTGATGGACGAGCACGGCATGGGCTGGGACCAGGCCTGGGGCATCACCCACAAGACCTTCTGCTACACCAATCATACCCTGCTGCCCGAGGCCCTGGAGACCTGGTCCGTGCGGCTCTTCGAGAAGCTCCTGCCGCGCCACCTGGAGATCATCTACGAGATCAACCGGCGCTTTCTGGACGAGGTGCGGGTGCGCTTCCTCAACGACGAGGGCCGGGTCGCGCGGATGTCGCTGATCGGTGAGGAAGGCGGCCGGCGGGTACGCATGGCCAACCTGGCGGTGGTCGGATCGAGCGCGGTGAACGGCGTGGCACAACTACACTCCGAACTGGTCAAGACCACCATTCTCAAGGACTTCTACGACCTGTGGCCCGAGCGCTTCCACAACGTCACCAACGGCGTCACCCCGCGCCGCTTCATCGCCGTCTGCAACCCCCGCCTCGCCGCCCTGATCACCGAGACCTGCGGCGACGACCGCTGGCTGACGGACCTCAACTGCCTGCGTGAATTAGAGAACTATGCGGACGACGCCGACTTTCAGGGGCGCTGGCGCGCCGTCAAGACCGCCGCCAAGCGCAACCTGGCCCGGTGGCTCACGCAACATGCCTGGGTCACGGTAGACCCGGAGAGCCTGTTCGACGTCCAGGCCAAGCGCCTGCACGAATACAAACGCCAGCACCTGAACCTGCTACATATTGTCAGCCTCTACCAGCGCCTCAAGCAGGACCCGAACCTGCCCATGGTCCCGCGCACCTTCATCTTCGGGGCCAAGGCCGCGCCCGGCTATCACCTCGCCAAGCTGATCATCAAACTGATCAACGCGGTGGCCGATGTCATCAATCACGACCCCCAGGTCAACGACAGCCTGCGCGTCGCCTTCATGCCCAACTTCAATGTCCAGAACGGCCAGCGGCTCTATCCCGCCGCCGACCTCTCGGAGCAGATCTCATTGGCCGGTAAGGAGGCCTCGGGGACCGGCAATATGAAGTTCTCCATGAATGGGGCGCTCACCATCGGGACCCTGGACGGGGCCAACGTGGAGATCCGCGAGGAGGTCGGGGAGGACAACTTCTTCCTCTTCGGCATGACCGCCGACGAGGTCAGCCGACGGCAGGCGGAAGGCTATCGACCCTGGGATATCTGCCGCGACGACCAGGAGTTGAAATCGGTGCTCGATCTGATCACTTCGGGCCTCTTCTCCCACGGCGACACCACCCTGTTCCGACCGCTGATCGACAACCTGATCCACCAGGACCCCTTCATGGTGCTCGCCGACTACCGCGCCTATCTCGACTGCCAGGAGCGCGTCAGCCGCGCCTGGGCGGACCGGCCGCGCTGGGAGCGGATGTCGATACTCAATGTCGCGCGCATGGGCAAGTTCTCGTCGGATCGGGCGATTCGAGAGTATGCCGAGAAGATTTGGCACGTAAATCCGCTGCCGGTCGGGCTCTAGCCAGAATATCTCACGCCAAGGCGCCAAGCACGCCAAGGTTCTAAGTATGAAGGCAGAATCAGGAGTGCCGACGATCTCGTCTAGTGAACGAACCCGGGATGACGGCTGTTCCCCTTACTGTTTTTCTCTCGTGACACCGTTCCAGCGGTGTCACGCATGTGTCTGGCCCTCTGCGCCGCGAGGTCCCACGGATTGATCGGGTGCCAATGTCGAACGGGGCGCTTACAAAAGCCAGCTCCCGCCATAGCGCTGCCGCGGTGTTACAAGCAAGATGGCGCTGGTGACTGAATCCCCGAAGGGGCTAAACATACCAGCCAAGCACAACGCCCTATATTAAGCAGAAGAGCAGGCATCGAAGCGCTCAGCAAAGGCGCCGCTCAAACCGTGAAGAATACAGCTTCCAGCGACTCTGCCGTAAGCGCCCGCTGGAACCAGACCGACAGTTGCGCGGATTCCGCCCCCGCCAACCGGGCCGCCAACGCCCCCGGCAAGGGCCCAAACCGCGCCACCAGCAAGTGTTCCACCAACTCGCGCTGGCCCTCTTGTCGGCCCAATTCGATCCCCTTGCGAATTCCGATCCGCTCCGCACTGGTCACATACCGCATCTTCGTCTGCTCCTCCAACTGCTGGATGTCCTCCAGATACGCCAGTTCCAGCGCCTCCGGCAACACCAGCAGCCAGTCGATAAAGGCATACAGATTCACGACGTCCTGACGACTCAGTCCATGCTGGTAGAGCCGCCGCGTCAGCGCCAGTTTCGACGCCAGCCGCCGCGGCGGATCGCCCAGCGTGGCCTGTGCTGCCAGGTGCGCCGCCACCGCAAAGGCAAACGGGTTATCGCTGGCCGCCAGCGCGTCCTCTTGGCCCCGGTAGTCCAGCAATTTCACCACCGGGAATTCTAACCCCGCCCGGCACCCCCAGAGCCTCCGCCAGTACTCGGTCGGACGCCAATCCGCCTGCGTGTCGGCCAGCACCGCCAGACTGGCCAGCGGCAACCGATAGCGGTCGAACAAGCGATAGTAATAGATAAACATGCGCTCGGCGAACGCTGCTTCCGGTTGCGCCTGGATTTCCACATGCACAAGCACCCAGGTCTCTTCGCCGCTCAAGCGCCAGACCTTGACCAGCTTGTCTGCGTAGCGTCGCCCGACCTTCGCCTCCCGGGTTACTTTCTGTAATTCCTTATCCAGAAAAGCATAGCCCCGCGCCCAGTCGATATCCGCCGCCACCGTCGGGAAGAACCACTCGAGAAAATCCTGAAAATGTTTCTCCAACAAGGTCTTCCACGGCGAGTCGTAATCCTCGCGCGGGATTTCATCGGGCGAAGTCGTCGACTTGCGCTGGGTCATGAGGCACTCGATGCGATGCGAGAGAACCACGGCGAGCCGCTTCGCCAGCTCCCGGCGGTTTCCCCGCGCGTTGTAAGGTCGGGACTATAACTGACAGTTCGGGACTCGGGAACGCGATCACCTCGAAGCGATGGGAGAAACGGGCCGCGGCACCACCGGGCGGCCGATCGGTTATCATAATCGCCCATTTTCCGCTACCATTGTTGACAGGCTATGCTACCCGATCCGCCATTGCATCACCGGGGTCCCGCGCCCGCACCGGCCGCGGACCCCGCGACCACCCTCGTCTGGTCCGAGACGGACCAGCGGGCGGCCGGCGCCATGCTCGCGCGCTACGGCATGCAGATCGTCGCGTACCCCGCCGACACCCCCATCCCCGGGAGCTTCTTCGGCGACTCCGAGGCCGGGCTGATCGGCGACCGGCTCTATCTACGCGCCGACACCCCGCTGCACTCGGTCCTGCACGAGGCCAGCCACTTTATCTGCATGGACCCCGCCCGCCGCGCCGTCCTGCACACGGACGCGGGCGGCGACTATCCGGAAGAGAACGGCGTCTGCTACCTGCAGATCCTGCTGGCCGACCAGATCCCCGGTATGGGGCGGGAGCGGATGCTCGCCGATATGGATGCCTGGGGCTACAGCTTCAGGCTGGGCTCGGCCCGGGCCTGGTTCGAGCAGGACGCGACCGACGCCCGCGACTGGCTGCGTGAGCACGGGCTGACCGACGACCTGGACCGCCCCACCTGGGCCCGGCGCGGCTGAACCCGGCAAGCGCCGCCACCTCCTTCAGGAGCCGCCGATGACCCATCGCCGCTACGCCCTCACCCTCGTCGGCGCCCTCGCCGCGACCAGCCCGGCCCTGACCCTGGCCTGGACCGGCTACGGCCCGGGAGGCGCCGAGGAACCGGGTCGTTTTCCGCCGCCATCGGCCGCCGTCGGCAGCTCGGCCACTGGCGCGCCCGTCGCGGCCCCCAAGGCGGGGACCGGCACCGAATCCCCGGTCAACGGGGGCGGCCGGCAGGCGCTCCCCGGCGGGCCGCCGCGCCTTGATGTCGTAGGCGACACCGTGGCCAACGGCTATCTGCTCCGGATCAAGGTCAGCGGCGGCCGACCGGACGCGGTCGAGGTCACCCCGAGCGGTCAGAGCCTCAACCTCTCGCTGCGCACCGGCGGCAGTTCGATTGAGAAGGGCAGCGTCGGCGACGGCGGCTACCGGCAAGGCTCCAGTGCCGCCCAAGGGTCGGTCAGGCGGCGCGTGCCGCTGCCGGCCGACGCCGACCTGCGCCGCCTGACCCGGGAGGTCAAGGCCGACACCCTGCTGCTGCACATCCCGCGGGTCACGGGGCGCCGCGCCGCCCCCGGCGGGCCGCCCGGCCCCAAGCCAGACCAGGGCGCCCGTTGACCAGGGCAACCCCCGGCGACCCGCTCATGGGCACCCGCCCCCGCGTCCTGCTCAAGTCATTCGGCTGCCGCCTCAACGAGGCCGAACTGGAGGACTGGGCGCACGGCTTTCGGGCGCGCGGCTTCGACCTGGCCGGGGACGCGGGGCCGGCGGACCTGGTGGTCATCAATACCTGCGCCGTAACCGCGGAGGCGGCGCGCAAGTCGCGCCAATGGCTGCGGCGCGCGCACCGCGCCCACCCGCAGGCGCGCCTGGTGCTCTCCGGCTGCCTGGTGTCACTGGAGGCGGCGGACCTGGCGTGCGAATCCGGGGTGGCGCTGCTGATCGACAACCGCGACAAGGACCGGCTGGTGGCGCTGGCCGCGGCGGCCCTGGACCTGCCGATCATGGCGCAAGGCTCCACCGGGACAGCGGCCAACCCCCTGTTCGCCCGCGGCCGACAGCGCGCCTTCATCAAGGTGCAGGACGGCTGCCGCCACGCCTGCACCTTCTGCGTGACCACCCTGGCGCGGGGTCCGGAGCGCGACCGCCCACTGCCGGAGATCATCGATGCCGTCAACCGATCCGTCGCCGACGGGGTGCGGGAGGTCCTGCTCACCGGGGTCCATCTGGGCGGCTACGGCAGCACCCTCGGGGGCGACCTGGCCGTGCTGGTGCGCGCGGTGCTCGATGAGACCCAGATCCCGCGCCTGCGCCTGGGCTCGCTCGAACCCTGGGACCTGCCGGACGGCTTCTGGGACCTGTTTGCCGACCCCCGCCTGATGCCCCACCTGCACCTGCCGCTGCAGAGCGGCGCCGACACCGTGCTGCGGCGCATGGCGCGGCGCTGCAAGACCGAGGAGTTCGCCCGGTTGGCCGCACTGGGACGGGCCGCGGTGCCGGGGCTCAACCTCAGCACCGACATCATCGCCGGCTTCCCCGGCGAGACCGAAGCGGAGTGGCAGGAGACCCTGGGCTTCGTCGCCGCCATGGGCTTCGGCCAGGTCCATTGCTTCGCCTACTCACCGCGGGCCGGCACCCGCGCCGCCGCGCTCCCCGACCAGGTAGATATGGACACCAAACGGGCGCGGCTCCTGGAACTGAAAGACCTGGCGGATCAGTTGCAACGGCAGGTCTTCGCGTCCCAGATCGGCCGCGACTGCCGGGTCCTGCGCGAGGCCCAGCCCCGCGGGGGACAGCCCGGGGACCTGTTCGGCTATACGCCCAATTACCTGCCGGTGCGCATCGATGGGCACCCGGACGCGGCGGCGGTCGGTGAGATTCTGGAGGTCAAGATCCGCGGCATCGACCCGGATGGCGGGGCCTTGCGGGGGAATCTCCGCCACCAAGACGGGTAAGGGTCAGTGCGGCGATGCCGCCGACCGACGTGGAACAGGCTGGCCGCGGGAGGACCTCCTGGTTGACGACGGACGATCATGTCTCGCCGACCCGTGCCGGCCACCCAAGTTCGGCGGCCGGGCGGTTAGCCTGTACCCCGCACCCGGCAGCAAGACTTGCAACACTTCGATCATCTGGCGAAACTCACGCCCAGGGCGAGCGGTTTCCGCGCCGACGCGCCTCGACTACACACCCATTGACAGCCACCACAGGAGACGGACCCCAGTGCCCCCCAAGGAAGCAACAGCGCGCATCAAAATCAACAAGCTGCTCGAAGCCGCCGGCTGGCGCTTCTTTGCGGAGGGTGGCCGACCCGCCAACATTCGCCTTGAGCCCGGCGTGACGATCAAGGCGTCCGACCTGGACGCCCTGGGCGACAACTTTGAAAGGGCCATCAGGGGTTTTATCGACTTCCTGCTGCTGAATGCCTTCGGGTTCCCGCTGATCGTTCTGGAGGCCAAGGCCGCGGACAAGAACCCCCTCATCGGCAAGGAACAAGCCCGAAAATACGCCAAGTCCCTGAACTGCCGATTTATCATCCTCTCGAACGGCAACCTGCACTATTTTTGGGACCTCGAACGGGGCAACCCTTACGTCATCACGTCCTTCCCCACCCCCGACTCGGTCATTGGCTATCAGAAGGTAACGCCCAACCCGCAGCGTCTCATCGATGACCCGGTGGCTGAGGACTACATCGTGCTGACGCAGCGCCCGACCTATCGGTCCGAGGCCGCCTGGCGCAACGAGTCGGAGCGACCCGACTACATCAAAGCCAACAAGCTCCGCTTCCTGCGGCCCTACCAGCTCAAAGCCGTCCATGTCCTGCAACGAGCCGTCAGAGAGGGCTTGGATCGCTTCCTGTTCGAGATGGCGACCGGCACCGGCAAGACGCTGACTGCCGCCGCGGTGATCAAGCTTTTCTTGCGCACCGGCAACGCCCACCGGGTGCTGTTTCTGGTGGATCGGCTCGAACTGGAGGATCAAGCCAAGAAGGCATTCTCGGCACTGCTATCCGCCGACTTTCAGACCGTCATCTACAAGGAGAGCCGCGACGACTGGCGGCGCGCCGAGATCGTTGTCACGACGGTGCAGTCGCTCCTCTTCAACAACAAATACCAGCGGCTCTTCTCGCCGACCGACTTCGACCTGGTAATCTCCGACGAAGCGCACCGCTCCATCGGGGGGAATGCCCGCGCCGTCTTTGACTATTTTATCGGCTACAAACTGGGCCTGACCGCCACCCCCCGCGACTACCTCAAGCGGTTCGACAGCGCCAATCCGACCGCCCGCGATCCGCGCGAAGCCGAGCGCCGTCTGCTGCTCGATACCTATCGGACCTTTGGCTGCGAAAACAGCCAACCGACGTACCGTTACTCCCTCCTCGACGGCGTGAAAGAGGGCTTTCTAGTTAACCCGACGGTGGTGGACGCCCGCACCGACATCACGACTGAACTGCTTTCTGAAGAAGGCTTTGTCGTCTCCGTCACGGACGACACGGGCGACGACCAGCAAGAGTCATACAAGCAGCGCGAGTTTGAAAAGCGCTTCTTCTCCGATGCCACCAACCAACTTTTCTGCAAGACCTTCCTGGAGCATGCCCTACGCGATCCCGTCAGCCGCGAAATCGGCAAGTCCATCATCTTCGCGGTCAGCCAGAACCACGCCTCCAAGCTGACCCAGATTCTCAATCAGATGGCCGACCGCCTGTTTCCCGGCAAGTACCAGTCGGACTTTGCCGTTCAGGTCACCTCACAGATTCCCGATGCCCAGCAGTTCACCATCAATTTCACGAACAACTGCCTGCTTGGCTCGGGCAACTTCCTGCCTGCCTACAAATCCAGTAAGGCGCGCGTGTGCGTGACCGTGGGTATGATGACCACGGGCTACGATTGCCCCGACATCCTCAATCTCGGCCTGCTCCGCCCCATCTTCTCGCCCACTGACTTCATTCAGATCAAGGGACGCGGCACGCGCAAGCACAATTTTCTCGATCAGCTCTTCGACGAGGGCGTCAAGGATGGCGTTTTGCAGCCCGAGAAGACCGCCTTCAAGCTCTTCGACTTCTTTGCCAACTGCGAGTATTTCGAGACCGAGTTCAACTATGACGAGGTGCTGAAGCTTCCGCGGCCCCAAGGCCTGGGGCCCAACGGCGGCGACGGCCCTGGTCCCGTCGCTGGCGGCACCTACGAACACTTGGGCGGTGACATCATCGCCTCGCTCCGGGTCGAGCAGATCACCGCCGAAGGGATGAAGATCGACCGCATGTTCTTCGAGAAATTCGAGGACAACATCCGCGAGAACCCCGCAATCGTGGCCGCCGTCGAAGCGGGCCAGTGGGATCAAGTCATTGATTACGTGAACCGCGAGGTCTTCGACAAGCCAGCGGAGTACTACACCCTCGACAAGCTGCGTAAGGCCGCCGCCGTGGACCGCCGACTGACCCTGCGGGAAATATTGGAGAAGGTCTTTGGTCTCATCCCCCGCTTCAAGTCCAGAGACGAGCTGTTGGAAGAAGAGTTCGCCAAGTTCGTCGCCGACCGCAAGCCCGATGAGGCCACGGCCATTCCGGCCATCAAGTCCTTTTTCAAGGCGTATGCCACCAGCGGCCGTATTCGCGACATCATCGACAGCCGCCAATTCACTGACCTCGCGACCAACCCCATGTTCTCGACCCGCGACTTCAAGGCCGTGCCGCCGAAGTACCGCGCGCTCGTTCCCGATTACATCAAGGACTACGTGTCCTTGAACCAATTTGCCGCGTGAGAATCGACATGGATAAACAAGATACACAGAATGCGGTGCTTAAATATGCCGAGATCACGCAGACCGTGATTGGTTGTGCGTTTGACGTGATCAATGAGTTAGGCGCGGGATTTCTGGAGTCGGTCTATGAGAAGGCGCTACTGTTGGCCGTGCGACAAAAAGGTTTGTCGGCGACTGCGCAGAGGCCGATTAAGGTGATGTTCAGGGGCGAATGCGTTGGGGATTTTTTCGCCGACTTGCTCGTTGAAGAGACAGTGCTGGTTGAACTGAAGGCAGTCAAGGCCCTGGCGCCAGAACATCACGCACAAATCATCAATTACCTCAAAGCGACCGGCATCGAAGTCGGCTTGCTGATCAACTTCGGTAACCCGAAGCTGGAGTACAGGCGCTTCACGCGAAGTAAGAGTTTTTAACATGGATGGACAGGATAAACAGGATGAAAATTAAAAGAGCCTATCCTGTCTATCCTCTTCATCCATGTATGCAAGATCCCCATGCTTACGCGAAATTAAGAGTTTTTAACATGGATGGACAGGATAAACAGGATGAAGATTAATAGAGTTTATCCTGTCTATCCTCTTCATCCATGTATGTAAGATCCCCATGCTTGACACCGACACCAAACGCCGCATCGATACCGCCCGCGACATCCTCGTGGGCAAGGTGCCCGACCCCAAGAGCCAGGTCGAGCAGATCACCATCGCACTGATCTACAAGTTCATGGACGACATGGACGCCGAGGCCGAGGAACTGGGCGGCCGCCGCCAGTTCTTCGCCGGTGATTTTGCCCGCTACGGATGGGTCAAGCTCATGCACTCGGGTTTGGGTGGCCACGAGACCCTGAACCGCTACGCCGAGGCCATCGCCAAGATGCCGGAAAATTCCGGCATCCCGCCGCTCTTCCGCGAAATCTTCAAGAACGCCTACCTGCCCTATCGCGACCCAGAGACCCTGCGGGCCTTCCTCAAGATCATCGACGAGTTCGAGTAAGACCACAGCGAGCGCCTGGGCGATGCCTTCGAGTATCTGCTTTCGGTGCTGGGCAGCCAGGGCGACGCCGGGCAGTTCCGCACCCCGCGCAACATCATCGATTTTATCGTCGGCGTCTTGGACCCGAAGAAGAACGAAACAGTGCTCGATCCCGCGTGCGGCACCGCCGGATTCCTGATCTCGTCGTGGAAGCACATTCTCAAGGCGAACACCGACGCAGACGGTAACAGCACCCTCACTCCCGACGAACGCGGGCGGCTTGCGCAGAACTTCAAGGGCTATGACATCTCACCCGACATGGTGCGTCTGTCGCTGGTCAACCTATACCTGCACGGATTCACTGACCCGCACATCTTCGAGTATGACACCCTGACCAGCCAGGACCGCTGGAGCGATTACGCCGACGTCATCCTCGCCAACCCTCCCTTCATGTCGCCGAAGGGTGGCATCAAGCCGCACAAACGCTTCTCCGTGCAGAGCAAACGCAGCGAGGTGCTGTTCGTGGACTACATGGCCGAGCACCTGACGCCCCAGGGTCGCGCCGGCATCATCGTGCCGGAGGGCATCATCTCCCAGAGCCAGACGGCCTATACCCAACTGCGCAAGATGCTGGTAGAGAACTTCCTGGTCGCCGTCGTCTCACTGCCGGCCGGAGTGTTCAATCCCTATTCCGGCGTCAAGACATCCATCCTCATCCTCGACAAGTTGCTGGCGAAGCAGGCCAGCACGATCGCGTTCTTCAAGATCGCAAACGACGGGTTTGGCCTCGGTGCCCAGCGGCGTGAGATTGACAAGAACGACCTTCCGCTGGCCCGTGCCGAGATGGCCGAGTACCTGCGCCGCCTGCGCGCGCGCGAATCGCTGGACGGGTTCCAGCCGACGCTAGGATTGGTCGTGCCGAAGGAAAAGATTGCTGCGAATGGCGATTACAACCTGAGTGGCGAGAGGTATCGGGAAGGAGCAGCCCAATCTACACAGTTCCCTTGGAAGGCGATAGGGTCCCTCGTCGAGACAATCACTCCACCGGCCAAAATTCAGAAGACTGCGTTCGGGCAGGTCGGTCGTTTTCCTATCATCGACCAATCTCAAGATGACATAGCAGGTTGGACGGATGATGAGTCAACATTAATTCACCCAAACAAACCACTAGTGATTTTCGGCGACCACACGTGCGCAGTGAAGATTGTTGAGACACCGTTCGCACAAGGGGCAGATGGAATCAAAATTCTGCGCACGGTGGACTCACTAGAACCGCGATTCCTATTTCATATCCTTCGGGCACGCCCATTAGAAAGCAGCGGCTATCAAAGGCATTATTCCAAGCTCAAGGAGCATCAAATCCCCCTCCCGCCGCTGGAGGTGCAGAAGGAGATCGTGGCGGAGATCGAGGGCCACCAGAAGGAAATAGAACGGCTTAGAAGTGCGATCAGAGAAGAAGAGAGCACGATTAACACTACCCTTGCTCGGGTCTGGGGCGAGGGCGAAGCAGGGCTAGAGGACGCGTAGGCCATGGAAGATGCCATCGAACTTAACAACTACCTGCCACTCTCGTTCAAGAGTCCGAAGGAGCAGGAGTACATTGCCTTCCTCTGGGACGTCGTCGAGACCAACTACACCCACGGCAAGTACCAGTTCGCCTTCCTGGCCTATCACATGCTCGCCATGAGCTTCGTCTACTTCAACATCTGGCAGATCAAGCAGACGGAGCCTAGGGACTTCGAGAAGGGTTTGATCGGTTTCGGCAAGGAAGTAGAGAAGAACCTGCTTGCCGCCACCTCGCCCTTCGTCTTCAGTACGGTGCCCGAGCGCAGCATCCTGCGCTTCCTCAAGCTCATCGCCTGCGACAACAGCAAAATCGGCACCTATACCAAACTCGTGGACGACAGGAACGACACTGCCCACCCGAATGGCAACATCTTCTTTAGCACCCAGGCGGCGCTGGACATCAAGATACGCGAGATCCTGCGCGTGGTGGAGGAGATTCAGACTCACTCCCGACCGGTCATTGAGCACTGCTACGGAGAGTTCCTGCGCCAGAACCACGATCCCGATGGACGCGAGTACCCCGACTCGACTTTGGCCATTTTCCTAACAGCCGTCCTGGCTAACTGATTGAAACATAAAAGCACGAAAAATTAGGATGGGGTTAGGCAGCAGCGGGACCGATGCGAACCCCGGCGAAGACTCCCTGCTAATTTTTTCCGTCCAAGATAACGCGTTGATTATCATGCCTATGGCCAGGCGGAAAAATGGCCAAAGTCGAGCCCGATGCCGCGGACCAAATCCGCGAGGTCCTGATCCACGGCAACTACCTATCGCAGAAAGACATCGAGATCTGCCTAGGCTTCGACCTTGCCAGTGTTGCCGATAGTCCGCAACCAGAAGGCATACGTCAGTTGCACGCGGTCCTTGTAACGACCTACGCACTCGACGACGAAACCGGCGGCGCCTGATCCAAACCGCCGGGGTAATCCCTGGGAAAGCATACGAAATGCGTGGACGTGGCGAGTGTCAGCGGTCCATTCGGCTGCGGACCTCGCTGTGAGAAGGATCGGTGGCTGGGAATTCGGGGGACAGGGGAATTCGGGGGACAGTATACGTAACGCTTGGCCCATCGTGCCACACACCGGTTCGCCGTTCTGCCGGAAGACATTGGTCAACTGCGCGGGCAGTACCGGCGCCGGACTTACCGCTGCCCCGGCAGCTTGCGTCAACGCAGCGCAGTTGACGCGAGGGGCTGTCCCGGGGCTTGCCTGTTGTCCGCGAGGATGTTAGCGTCAAACCAGTGTCCTACGGTGTCATCGGCAGGTCCAACCCCATGAAGGTCGATATCATCCTGAGCAAACGGGGCAGTGGCTACCTGGCACGGGTCAGTAACCTGCCGGAGATCCGCGTCAAGGAGCCGACCCGTGAGGCCGCGTTGAGCGGCGTCGAGCGGCGACTTCGGGCGTATTTCGACCAAGTGGAACTGGGCCGTCTGGACCTCGGCGAGATCGACGACAGCCGCCCGTTGCTTGAGCACTTCGGCAGCTTCAGCGACGACCCAACCTTTGACGACTGGCAGGACGAGATCGCCGCCTACCACCGGGAACGCAACCGTCCGCCCGAGTAATCGGCAATGGCGCTTCGAGTCCTCGATACCGACCACCTCAGCCTACCAGTCAGGCATTGTCCCCGCGCGTCTGCCAGCCGGGTCCGTCGGCGCGAAAGGCGGCCAAGACCTCGGGGCTGAGCCGGATCGTCGTCGAGACCTTGGTGGAGGCCCGCCCCGGACCGCGGCGGCGCGCCGCCCGGGTCTCGCGCAACTCGGCAAGTCCGTGGCTGGTGATGGCCCCCTGCCAGTACGCGGCCACGGCGGCCGGATCATTGGGATCGTAGGGGCAGTCCGGGTCCTCGACGCGCTCCGGGGCCGCGGCCATCTGCTCAGGGCTGATGGATGGCTTGGATGTAGCGTTGCGGATCAGGTTCGGCCAAGCCCCGCAGGCAAGGGCCCGCGGACTGTGGCATTCTGCGGCCAGTGCGGCGCCCCGCCGCGCGTCGCCGACCATCGAGCCCCGGACCAACCGCAAGGTCCACCGGGCGACCGCGCACAAGGAAAGTCGCCACTGGATAGAAAGCGATCAGGCGAGTTGTGTGGTGCAGGGGAAACTACCCGACACGCTGGTCGTCAACCCAATCAGTACCGCCGCCCCAAATCCACCCAACGCCACGCCGCCCAAAGCCCCAGCAGCGCCGCAATGGCCCCCACCCCAAAGGCCGCGAAGGGCCCCGGCGTGACCCACAGGGCACCGCCGATGAGACTCCCAGCGGCTCCGCCCGCGCCGAAGCTCAGGCTGTTGTAGAGGGCCTGGCCGCGGCCCTGGGTGGGGCCCGGAAAGTAGTGGTGGATGAGATGGATGGCGGCGACATGAAAGGTGCCGAAGCTGGCGGCGTGCAGGCTCTGGGCGAGGACCTGGAGCGGCAGGCTGCCGATGAAGGCGCCGATCAGGAGCCAGCGCAGCGCCCCCAGCCCCAGGCTCCAAAGCAGCACCCGGCGCGCCCCGAAGCGCCGCAGCAGGCGATGCATGATCAGAAACACCAGCACCTCCGCCACCACCCCGAAGACCCAGAGCCCACCCACCGCCCCGGTCGAATAGCCGGCCGATTTGAGATAAATCGAGTAGAAGGCGTAATAGATACCGTGGCTCAACTGCATCAGGAAGCAGGCCCCGAGCAGGGCCCGGACCTCGGGACGGCGCAGCAGCAGCCGCAGCGCCGGGGCGGGACCGGCCCCCGCGGCGGGCGGGCTGTCCGGGACCAGCAGGGTGCTGAGCAAGGTCCCCAGATACAGGGTCAGGACCCACAGCGGCACGATCGCCAGCGGCGACTGCTCCAGGTGCAGACCGAGCGCCCCGACCACCAGGATGAAGCCCACGGACCCCCACAGACGCACCCGCGCGTAGTACGCCGGCCGCACCCCCAGGTGATTGAAGGTGACCGACTCCAGGAGCGGCAGGGAGGCGTTCCAGAAGAAGCTGAAGAGCGTCATGGCCGCCGCCATGGTCCAGAACCCATCGGCGATGAAGACGCTGCCGAAGACCAGCACGGTGCCCAGGTTCGCGAGGCGCACCAGCGGCATCCGTCGGCCGGCGCAGTCCGCCCAGTGCCCCCAGAGCAGCGGGGCGACGATCTTGGTGGCCCCCAGGATCGCCATCAACTGGCCGACCGCCAGGGCATCGAACCCGCGCGACTGAAGATACAGGCCCCAGTAGGGAACCAGGGCGCCCAGGGCGGCGAAATAGAAGAGATAACTGGCCGAGAGCCGCCAATAGGGCAGCGCGCCCCCGGCACCGGCGGCCATGGTCGCGGGCTTCAGCGCGGTGCCGCGGCCGGGATCGGCGGGGTGGGCGGGGTCACATCGCCATTCTGGGCGCGCTGGCGCAGCCAGTGGTCCAGCAGGACCATCGCGAGCATGGCCTCGGCGATGGGGGTGGCCCGGATGCCGACGCAGGGATCGTGGCGGCCGGTAGTGATGACCTGCGTCGCCTGGCCGTCGGTGCCGATGGTGCGCCCCGGCAACCGCAGGCTGGACGTGGGCTTGAGCGCGATCCGGGCGTAGATGTCCTGCCCCGAGGAGATCCCGCCCAGGATGCCCCCCGCGTGATTGGACAGGAAACCCGCTGGGGTCAGCTCATCGCGGTGCTCGGTGCCCTTCTGCTCGATGCAGGCAAAGCCCGCCCCGATCTCCACCCCCTTGACCGCATTGATGCTCATCAGCGCGTGCGCAATGTCCGCGTCCAGCCGGTCGAAGATCGGCTCGCCGATCCCGGCCGGGACCCCGCTCGCCACCACGGTGACTGCCGCGCCGATGGAATTGCCCTCCTTGCGCAGGGCATCCATGTAGGCATCCAGTTCAGGCACCGTCTGTGCGCAGGGGCAAAAGAAGGGGTTGCGCCCCACCTCTTCCCAGTCGAACCCACGGGGTCGGATCGGGCCGAGTTGGGAGAGAAAGCCCCGCACCAGGACGCCGCAGCGCTCCCACAGGTACTTCTTGGCGATCGCCCCCGCCGCCACCCGCACCGCGGTCTCCCGCGCCGAGGACCGCCCGCCGCCGCGGTAGTCGCGCCGGCCGTATTTCTGGTCATAGGTGTAATCGGCGTGACCGGGGCGATAGCGGGCGGCGAGGTCCGCATAGTCCTTGGAGCGCTGATCCTCGTTGCGGATCAGGAGCCCGATCGGCGCCCCGGTGGTCAAACCGCCGAAGACCCCGGAGAGGATCTCCACCTGATCGGACTCACGGCGCTGCGTGGTATGGCGCGACTGACCGGGCTTGCGCCGGTCGAGATCGCGTTGCAGGTCCGCCGCGCACAGTGCGAGCCCCGGCGGGCAGCCGTCCACGATCCCGCCGATGGCCGGGCCATGGCTCTCACCGAACCCGGTGACGACGAAGAGTTTGCCGAAGCTGTTACCAGACATTTGGGGAAGCGGTCAGTGGTTAGGAATGGTTGATCAAGAAGTGAAACAAGTCGATTAGGGAGTGCTTGGCGCGTCGTTGTCGTTGTCGTTGTCGTAATCGAGATTATCGTAGCGCCCCCGACTCTCTTACACGCCAAGTTGCATCGCTTTTCCGACTACGATTACGACAACGACAACGACAACGACAACGACAACGATTGTGCTTGGCTTGTTCTTGGCTCGTTACTAACCACGAGCCGCTAGCCGCTTCCTAATACGCCGGCGGCGCGACCTTCTCGCCCGGATTGAGCCACGCATTCCCCTTGGCCAGGACCTCGCGGGTGAGGGTACTGGTCGCCTGGTGGAGCTTGACCCCATTGATGATGTACTTGTACCTGGAGGTCAGGTACTCGAACTCCGCCTGGAAGTATTGGCGCTGGGCCGTGAGCACGTCTACCTGGGTGCGGGTGCCGACTTCCAGACCCGCCTGGGTGGATTCCAGGTTGGAGCGGGTGGAGAGCACGGCCGCCTGTCGCGCCTTCACGGCCTCGATGCTGGATTGAATCCCGCGGAAGGCGTCCTTGACCTGCTGATCCACCTTGCGGCGGGTCTGGTCCAGTTGGTCCTGAGCGGCACGGAAATTGTAACCCGCCTGCCGGGTGCGCGACGCCACGGCCCCGCCCTGATAGATCGGCACGGTCAGGGTCAGGCCGACAAAGCCGGTATCGGTGTTGCTGCCGATCTCGGCCCCGGAGCGGACCACGTCATAGCCCGCCTGAAGGTCCAACTGGGGATAGAACCCCGACCGCTGGATCTCGATATTGGTCTTGGCGGAGGCCGCCGCATCGCTTGCGGCAATGATCGAGAAGTTGTTGCGCTGGGCGCTGTCGGCCCAGACACTGACCTCGTTGGGTTGCGGCGGGGCCAGCGGGAGCTTGTCGCCAAGCCGGGCCAGCGGTACGCGGATGGGACCCACGATCACGCGCAGGGCCTCCCAGGCGTTGTCGAGCGCGGTCTGATAGTTGATCAGATTGGCCCGGGACAGGTCATAGGCCGCCTGGCTGTTATTGACGTCGGTAATCGCCA
>Ga0247840_10000919_pt1 | contig 59214 bp, 59 predicted proteins | sample LaCruzMarch2015__FD_192404 | JGI IMG/M metagenome (GOLD analysis project Ga0247840, IMG submission 192404) | Freshwater microbial communities from meromictic Lake La Cruz, Castile-La Mancha, Spain - LaCruzMarch2015_17m | ecosystem: Environmental > Aquatic > Freshwater > Lake | place: Spain... | reverse complement strand
CCCAGCTTCTGCAGAACAGCATCTCTATGGCCACCACGGCGGCCCTTCTCTTCGTCGTCAGTTGGGCTATCGTGTTGGCCCTATTGATCGCATCCGTACCCAGGGTCTTGATCCAGATGATCTACTCAGGAAAGCTCTACCGCTGGCAGATCTCCCGCACGGAAAAGGAGCGTAAGGCCTGGTATATGCACTGGCTTCTGACGGACAAAGGCTTCGCCAAGGAGATACGCCTCTTCGACATAGGCTCCATCTTCCGGGATAGATATGTGGCTCTAAGGCAGCAGCTTCGGAAAGAGAAGCTGGACATTTCGGTGAATAGATCCAAAGCAAATCTGCTTGCCAGGGCGATAGAGGTAGTAGCCATCTTTGGCTCGCTTGCGTTCCTGGCTCTGGAAGGATTGAAGGGCAATATAACCATAGGCGACGTCACCATGTACTTCGGAGCCTTGACCCAGGGACAGGCCGTCATAGGAAGCCTCCTGTCGGGTCTGACGGGCCTGTACGAGGACAAGCTCTTCATAACCAATCTTTACGATTTTCTAGATCTGAAGCCTAATGTCAGGGAGCCGCAAAAGCCTGTCAAGGTCTCCAAGCCCATAAGTAAGGGCATCACCTTTGAGGATATCTCCTTCAACTATCCTGAATCCAGTTCTAATGCCCTTAAAGGCGTGAGTCTGAGCATCAAGCCAGGCCAGGTGGTCGCTCTGGTGGGCGAGAATGGCTCTGGAAAGACCACTCTGATCAAGCTTCTCTGCCGGCTCTATGATCCTCGGAGAGGACGGATCACCATCGATGGAGTTGATCTGAGGCACATGAGGGTCTCCGACCTCAGGCGGGAGATAAGCGTGGTCTTTCAGGACTACGCCCGGTATGATCTTAGCCTGGCTGAGAACATATGGCTCGGCAGCGCCGATGGGCACCTGGACATGGATATGGTAGTGAAGGCTGCCAATGATTCTGGCGCAGATAAGGTTGTAAGCCGGCTTGACGCCGGCTACGAGACCACTCTGGGCAAATGGTTCGATAATGGCACTGAGCTGAGCATAGGCGAGTGGCAGAAGGTGGCCTTGGCTAGGGCGTTCATTAGGGATGCTCAAATCATAATCATGGACGAGCCAACCAGCTCCCTCGACCCCAAGGCCGAGGCGGAGGTATTCGCCAAGTTCAGGGAGCTGGCAAAGGGCAAGACGGCCATCGTCATAGGCCACAGGCTATCCACTGTCAGAATGGCGGACTGCATATATCTGATGAATGGGGGACATATTGCAGAGAAGGGGACTCATGAAGAGCTGATGGCTTTGAAGGGAGAGTATGCCCAGCTATTCGAGATACAGGCAGCGAACTACAGGTGATGGAGAACTTACGACTAAAACCCTCTGGCTGCGATGATGCAAAAATGTTCATCTATTTTGAACAAAATATTCATTAATTTTGAACAAAATCGGCAAATATATACTCTCATAAGCCTACATGGAATTTGGCGGGCTAAACCCCGACTAAAGTATAGGAGTGTATGTAAAATATGGAGATATACAAGGAAACTGGCGTGGGCGATGTGAGCCCTCTTATTTGCCCATGTGGATGTGCACTCATATGTGCCGCGAGTGGAAACTTTAGCGGCAACCTGAGCCGCATCAGCTCTCCACAATATAGGCCTTAAATGCTAAAATTGGGATAGATATAGAACATCTATCTCAATTTTAGATAAATTCATGATTATACATAGATGGAGGTTAAAATGCTAGAATTCAAGTCTTTTGCTGGGAATAACTATGCTTGGGATGATGAAGTGGGCCTATTTATTCCCTTCCCACCAACCATAAAGGCAGTGTTAAGGGAACTCTCTGATACAAATCCTCCATTGAGGGGGGAAGTTATCGAAAAATTGAGTGGGGCTTTTAAAGAGGAAGATATTGCATTTTATTATGATTGGATCCAGAAGTGGAAGAGAACTATGCTTCAAGGCGGGGCCTTACCTGGAGACGACTCCGATGTCGACCTGTCCGTTTCGAACATAAAAACGCATCTACTGAGGCACGGCCTCAAACAGCTCACATTAAGCGTTACTGAAGACTGCAATTTTAGATGTAAATACTGTATTTACCATGGAAATTATGAATACAGTAATAGAGCAAATTCCAGAAACTATATGAGTTTCGCTATTGCAAAGAAGGCTATAGACTATTACTTTTCGCTATTGGAAGAAGGTCGGAGATATAACCCTATAAGAAAACCAAACGTATCCTTCTATGGGGGAGAGCCTTTACTAAATTTCGATTTAATTAAAAAGTGCGTCAAATATATGGATAAAGCATACAACACGTTCGAAAAGCGCTATAATCTAACTACCAATGGCAGTATTCTGGATGATGATAAAGCAGACTGGCTTATAAAAAACGGCTTCTCGATAATGATAAGCCTCGATGGGCCCGAAGACGAACATGATAGAAATAGAGTCTATAGAAATGGAAAAGGGACTTTCAAGGATGTCATGAAAAATATCACCAAGTTAAATTCAAGGATGAATAGAAAGGTTACCTCTATATCCATCTTTGATTGTAAATGTGACCTTTTCAAGCGCGAAGAGTTCTTCAGCAGACCGGAGATCCCTCCTCTTAATTTCCTCAATCAAGTCAGCGATGTACCAGGATGCAATTATTACGATCAATTCTCTGAAGATGATTTCTTTGCGTTTGCCGAGCAAATAAAGAAAGCTAAAGTCCATTATTTAGAAGATATCCATAATCAAAGGCAAAAGGGAAGAAAAACTTCTGTCCTCAACCACTTATTCGGTTTAGGCTCCTTGCGTGCCGTTCATGAGATATCCCCTATCCTTCCGCCTTCTCCTCTAATGCCATTTACTGGTGCATGTATTCCTGGAATGAAATTATTTGTGGATGTTATGGGGAATTATCATGTTTGTGAAAGAGTAAATGAAACTAATCCCCTTGGCAATGTAGATGAAGGGCTAGATTTCATGAAAATTAGAGAATTTGTTTTAGATTACCTACGCCATATGGACGGGTGCTCAAGCTGTAAGTTTAGGAGATCTTGTTCCAAATGCTATTCCTATTTTATGAATGGTACAGGATTTTTGTACTCATCGGAGGTCTGCAAAGGGATTGAATCTCCTATGCTAGATGATTTTTCTATGGCGTTTACCATCGGGGAGATGGACTCTAGCTATGTCGATAATATAGCAGATGTTAAATTATTACAGGATGAGTGAAAAAATGTACTTTAGACTGAATCCAGAGTGCTATTTCATACAGGGTAGCAAGCGTGGAGCCATCTTCGATTTGATCGATAGCAGAATATATGCTCTAAGTCTAGAAGAGACCGAGTTGATAGAATCTTCTGAAAAAAATCAACCTGTATCTGGCCATGAAAAATTTCTCCATGAGCTTAAAAAGCTTCGGTTGGGAACTTTTTATGACAATAGAATATATATGTATAAAGTTAGAGTCATCAACTCATCTATGGAGGAAGAGCTTAAATTTCAAACCAACTTATCTAGGACATTTCTGGAGATTAACAACTCCTGCCAGAGAGATTGCTGGTTCTGCGGTTGGCATGGTGTGAGCAGAAGCATGGGATGCATGGGCTGTAATAAATGGAATGAAGATGGCAGACCTTTAGAAATTGGTAGATGGAAGGGGCTAGTAGATGAGCTACGAGATTTGGATTGCAAGGATATAGTTATAACCGGCGGAGATTTGACCCTAGCCTGGGATAAGACCATGGAGATCTTGGATTATGCTAAGGGTAAGTTCAGCAAAATCCATATGGTCTTACATCAGGACAGCTTATCAAAGTCGCACCTTGATGACTTGGACGGCAGAGCTAGGCCGATAATTCAGACCGAGAATTTGAGCAACGCCGTTGCGAAAGAAGGCTTTACCCCGCTCCTGGCAGTAAAGCCAGAGCACTATGGGGATATATGGAATTTCATCCCAGAAAATAAAGATGCATTGTTAGATTTTGCAATAAAGGATGGACAGTTATCTAAAGATTTGCCTATAATGTCTAATAAGAAGATTAAGATGCCAGGCATTTATCAGTTTTCGCGTCACATGAGATATCACCCCTGCATCGGCGGTACCTTAGCGATCAGCCATACTGGCAATGTTCTCCCCTGTCCTATGATGAGGGGACATAGCTTTGGCAATGTCGGAGATAGAGAACTCTACACCATCTTCGAGAAGGGATTGGATGAAATAAATAAGTTCTGGAAATTGACTTTAGATAAAATTGATAAATGTAGATGCTGTGAGTTTAGGTATTCCTGTACAGACTGCAGAGCTTTAGACGAGAGCTTGACTGGAAGGCTAGAGGGCAAAAAGGTATGCAGTTACGATCCAGAAGAGGGCGCCTGGGCATAAAATATTCTGCATGCTTGGGCCTTCCGATTTTGTGGTCGCCCAAGCCTGCCATTATATTATCCTTAGCTGGGATTTGTGATGCCCAGTTCTTTGGCCTTAGCGAAGGCAGTATCTGCCTCAGAATTGCGACCTAGGGACTTCAGAGCTTTACCTTTACCTGCCCAGGCTATTGCATTTGTTGGATCAAGCTCTATGGCCTTATCAAATTCCTTAAGGGCGTCCTCCTTCTTGCCTATCTTTTCCAGAACGCTGCCCTTGTGAGCCCATGCCATGGACGTATATTGGGTGTCGTTGGCAGGCATAGTCTCAATGATCTTATCGTAGGCTGCAACGGATTCGTTATACATGCCTAGGTCTGAGAGGACACCAGCACGATATAGCTGTGCTTCCAGGCCTGTGAAACTTGTATCGAGTTCTATAGCCTTATCGTAGCATTGTATGGCTTCACTACGACTGGAACGGGCTAGATCAGCCAAGGCGTTACCTCTGCTGGTCAGAGCAAGGGCTTTTCCTTCCCAGGATAGTGCCAAGCTGGTGGTATCGTTTGCAGGTATAAGCTCTATGGCCTTATCAAATGATTGGATAGACTGGTTGTATTTATTGAGATCCCCATTGAAACTGGCCAGAGTGGTCAGAGTATAGCCCCGATCCCTCCAGGCGTCTCCATAATTTGGATCTATTTTCAAGGCCTGATCATAAGCCTGAATTGCCTCCTCATATGACTGATTTGCGACCAAATCATGGCCCTTTTTATACCAGCTTTCTGCAGTGTTCTCTTGTGCCACAGCAGAGGCGCACAGGGCCACCAGAGTCATCAATACCAGAATAGACCTCGCATCCACTCGTCCAATTCTTTCTTTCATTTAAATACCTCCGTTTTCAGTACGCACCCACAGTGCGACTGAAATCAATTAACCCAAGTGCAAAGCTCTCACTGCCTCGCACCCCACTCTGCCGATATATCTTACGGCATTTGACGTATTAAATGTTCATTATTTATAAATCTTATGGATGATACTACGAATAATCCATCCCTATGTTTGGGATCGTCGATCGACAGATTGCATATAGCATGGCAGTCATTCAATCTAGATTGAGTCGGAATTTTTTGCTATTGCAGCATGCCGACAGAATTGTTTCATAGATCTGGAACAATTTCAATGATCATATATCTTTGTTCCACCATTGGGCGCTACGGCTTACAGATAATACCCAAGAGGTGACGAATATATGGACCGATTGAAAGTCCAGGAAATATCTTCAACACAACCGCAAAGGAAGCACTCGATGTTATCTTCGCCAGAAACCAGGAGAAACAAAGGGACCTATGTTTTAACCTCCCTTCCTTACATCTATGCTTTGGGAAACGTCGAAGTTCGCTTCCCCAACAAGTCAATAGAAAATGAGTATATCCACTCCCCCGGACTGCCAAAGACGACCAGTCCAATAGATAATGGGGCCTTCTATTCCGTCCTCTCTCAATCGCAGAACCGGTATCTGGCACGCAAGCTATCCTGGGTTCTCACCATGGATGGCAAGCCAATTTACATCATTTTACCAACAGATTCCGATGCTCTCGATGCTCTATTAGAGGCCATCCGACCATCGGCCAGCCCGTTGGACAGAAGCGTGATAATAGGCCGGAAAGGGCCTGTAGCGCCTCCAAGTAGGAGCGGATTGGAGGTGCCCATGGTGCTCATTGATCATCTCTTCTCTTTCGACTATGACAACTTCCAGAAATCCATACCGCCAGAATCGTTCGCTGACGAGATGCTCAGATCTTCTGCAGAAGAGATGTTTCAAAAGATGATGCAGATTGCGAATAACAAGGGAGCTACAGGCAAACATCGGGCGCTCAATTACCTGGCCGTGCGCTACCCGGCCATCTATGTCAAAGCAGCGCAAGAGCTCGAGCGCAATTTCTCGCTGACTTCTGTGGAGGCCGATTCCACTCCGAGCGACAGCCGCAGGATAATCTCGGTGGTGTTCTCCTTCTCTCAAAGAGAGACCTGTGCCGTGGAGAAATATTTCGTCCGGGTGGATGTGACCGAGGAATTTCCTTTCATTGTCACCGAAATGTCGCCCTGCTTCATCAGGTGAAATGCAGCATTGTGAAACAGTCCACGAATGTCTTTCAACTCCTATAAATGCCAACGTGGCGGAACGGCTACGCAATTGCCTGCAGAGCAATATAATTCCGGTTCGACTCCGGACGTTGGCTTCAGGTAAAAGGCAAGGGAGGATTCCAATGTCCTCGTAAACCTGTGTTACAACCACCACTGCCAGATGAAGGGCTTGTTCTGGACCAGGAGGATGGTATTTCTTCGATAGCTGATGACGAAGATATCCTTCACGCCGCTCTCCTGCTGGGCGCTCCAGTTCCCCTCCGGGTCCAGGTATTCGGTTGGCTCAGTTGTGCATTTTCAAAGTAGTCGCTATCTGCAAGTTGCACGCACTTGAATATAGTGCTCATCCATGCCAGAATCAGAGCCCTAGATATTTTTATAAATATGCTTTTGACCTCGTAAGGTCTGATGTTGCGCTCCAGGTTTAATTTCACTTTTTGGCGCGATGGGTTGCGATTTTTCGATAACGGGCAATTGTCGATAATTCATTCCATAGTGTACTGGAATGGTTTGTTTGCCAGAAGCGATTTTGGAGTTGTTAAGTGGATGGCAGAATAGTGGGAAAAGTCCAGCAAGTTACACGCACTTTTTCTTTCATAATATCCAGTTGGTCAGCCAAGGGTGAGACACCATTTTTTATGTGATCGTGAGGCCATGCTGGGCGCACCAGGCGAGGGGCGAGAGTAGCATGTCATACTTACCACAGCATGGCCATGAAATAGATAGAGCCTGCAATAGCTAATATGGTTAGCGACTGGCTTCAATTACTGGCAACATCACCTCCCGCCGCCGGGTGTCGTGCTCTGTGGAAATATTGCCCTTAATTCTCGTGAGCGGTTCAGCAAGTCAAGATTAGTTCTATGTCATTTTAGAAAATATTAAGAAAAATGTCATAGAACTATTGGATGCATCGGAGCGTGACGAATAAGAGGACGGCTAGGCTAAAAAGTTTTAGAGTGCTTTTAATCTTTCTCGAAGTTTCCTGCATTCCTCAAGTCCACGTTCATCAAGCGCATAGGTCATCTCGCTACCGGTTGGATGCTTTAGGATGTAGTTCAAAGCTGTAAGATCGCGTAATGCCTTCTCAGCTTTGTGGCCTTGAAGCCTGGGTTTGCCCATAAAGTATGGCTTCGGAACGTGAGACCCTTTCCCGCCCTGAGTCGCTCTACAGAGGCTATAGAGTATTAGCTTCTGAATCTCAGTAAGCTCGATATCGTTCAATCTACCCTCCGGATGATTGGATCGATTGGTATAATATCAGGGGATTGTATATAAGATTTCTCCTTAAGAGTATATATTTTATCGATATTTTATCTGGTAAAAATATCCCATATAGCTCTAAATTTGCTAATAGCTCATTTATGATCAGATTATCCTGGATTTATGCAGTTTAGATAGTTTTAAATAGATTTGATGCTTTTGAGTACTGCGAATGAGGATGATAAATTCGTTATAGCCTACATACAGGGAGGTGTGAAAATCATGAACCAAACGAAATCGGGGACGAACGTAATGCGGGCGGCGCGAGATGCCAGGGTCCGAGAAGGGCTCGATACTGACTATGAGCTCTATAGAGTGATAAACAGAAAGCCTGGGGCTAGCGTGTACGAATTGGCTAAAGAGCTGGGGTGGTCAAGCGGCAAGGTATACGGGTCTGTTCGGCGATTAGAAAAAGATAGCTGGATACGGACAGAAAAAGGTGAAAGGGATGGCAGGTCCGTGTTAAAGGTAAAACCAGTCGAATGGTTTGAGTTCTTGACGCCTGAAGAGGTTGAAGAGTTTAAAAACATGAATTTTTAAGTTAGGAGTTACGCAGTTGAACTGTGGACTGTAAATAATTCATAATAAAAATGACAATATGGGTTTTATATTTGATTTTAGCGCCTCAAATTGAGCTGTACATTTAGGAAAAAGTTAAATATGTCGATTCAACTGCGTAACTCCTATAAGTTTTTTCAACTATCCTGATCTCTTCTTCAGTCAGCCCGTACAGCCTGTACACCGTCGCATCGATCAGCTCATCCGTCTGCCTGATCCTCTCCCGCAGTGGCAGAAGCTTGCCCAGCGATCCCTCGAACTCGGCCCGCAGCGTCTCCGCAGGCTCCCGGCGCGACGGATCGATAGCCAGCTTCTTTCCGTTCTTCTTGAGCACCGCCAGTAAGCTCTCATAGTCGTGATCGTAGTAGCCCTGCAGCTTTGTCTTGGGCGTGAGGTCCTCCACTTTGGCCCCCAGGTAACTCTCCAGCCAGCCCAGGAAGCCCTTGACCTCCGTTTGCTTCTGTTTGTTCATCTCCAGCATCCTCTCCGCCAGGAAGGCCAGGAGATCGTGCACCACATCAGATTTTTCCAGCTCGGCGATGAAGTTGCCAGCCTCGTCTTTGGGCAGGCAGGCCTCTACCTGGGCCTGGATCTCGGCGTGCTTGCCCTCGGCGTAGAGCTGTTGCAGCTGTGCCCCCAGGCGGGCGCGCTCGGGCGCGGGGGTGGTGAAGGAGATGCGGCGGATGGGTGTTCGTTCAACGAAAACGGCGGAAAAGTTGAAGCTATTTCCCTGCAAATCGGTGCACACGCTGTGAATAAACATGCGGAGTGATGAGGAATTTAGGATTCCCAAGAGAAAAAAATCGTCTGTTGGTATAATATATGCCTTATTATTGGCATAAAAGTTTGATGAATCTAGTGTGAATCTTGCACTTTGAGCTATTTCTGGCCAGAAAATCTTTGGTTTTTCGAATTCATCATAGTAATCGCAAGCCCGAAGCTCCCACCAGAATTCGCCCTTATCGTACCTCTTTTCAGCAGATTCGGCAAACGGTGATAGATAATTGGCGATTGCTGGATAATCCTCTTCAAAATCAGTCCAAACTACCTTTGATCCTGAGAATTTATTTCGGGTCCATCCATTCGGAATTAGAATCAAATATTGATCGCTTTCTGGCGTTTCGTATCTTTTGATATCTTTGCCTACCAAGAAAGGCTTGATCAATTCTACACTTTTAGAATCTTCCGAAATAAGCCTTTCCCGTGTTTTCACATCAATCACAAATGCTTCATTTAGCCCGGTAAGAACACCTCGGAAGATTTTTCCGTTAATGTGCTTGCCTAACGGAATGCCCAACGAGTCTAGTTTCTTTAATAACCTTTGAGTTTTCTCGTTAGCAAGAGACCATCCGCGATTATTTAGAGAAGATCGGTCAACAGAATAGAGATGCTCTGAAACATAATTTTCCAAATTATCGAAATTAAGTGTGTCAACCTTCACAACATTAAAAATAGGTCTCAACGATGAATTAGATATGCGCAAAATGCACGGATAGGCTGTGGCCGTTTCAAATACTGGCAAGTCTCCAAAGTCAATGATCTCTTCCAGGTTTAGGTTCTTCATCCAGATTCTCAAAGGCTCGCCATAGCTTGCGCGCATCCACTTGTTTGCTACGATATACGAGAAAATGCCGCCAGCATTAAGCAATGATACTCCACGTTCGATAAAATAGACATAAAGATCGGCAGCGCTGTGATATGCCTTATACATCTCAAGGTAGCTCTTATCCTCACTTATTTTCTCTTGCCTCACATAAGGTGGATTCCCAATCACCACATCGAATCCCCTATTCATCCCAAGGAAGGCCTCAGGAAACTCCAGCTCCCAGTGGAAGAACCGCTTCTCCCGCCCCAGTGCCTGCGCCCGCGTGAACCACTCCCGCTCCCGAAGGCCGGCCCAGTCCGGATACTTCTCCGGGCTGAGGTGGTTTTGCAGCTCGTAGTAATCGTCATCACTCACGTTGTTGTTGAAAAATGTGGACAGCCAGACATTAGAAAGCTCGTTCAGCCTGCGGGAGAGCTCCGATTCCTTTATCTGGCGGAACTGATCCTCCTTCCATTTGACCATCTGCAAATTGTCGTCCGGCAGTGCCGCCATTAGGCTGTACCTTTTGAGAAGCCCCACCGTGTGGCTCTTCAGCCCAAAGCTCCAGAGCGGCGTCTGCTCCTTCTCTCCGCCCGGCAAGGTGGCAAGCTTCTCCAGCTCTGCACCGATGAGGCTGTTTCCGCATCTCAAGTGGTGGTCCAAGAAGCTCAGCGGCTTGTTGGAGGCAACTGTTGTCAGCCACAACGATAATTTGGCCAGCTCTACAGCCATTGGGTTGAGATCCACTCCGTAGATGCAGTTGCGGACGACTTCCCGGCGCGCCCAATGAATGTCGTTCTCCGCAATGTCTTCCGATTCCAGCTCCTCATGTCTGGCTATCTCTTTGGCATGAATAATCTCCCTGGCAATGTAATCCGTAGCCTCGACCAGGAAATGACCCGACCCCATGGCCGGATCGAGAACCTTTATCGAAAGCAGCTTCTTGAGAAGATCCTTGCGCAGCTCCTCAGACCAAATGGCTTCCTCCATCATAGGATCTATCAGTGGCGCAAGAGTGTTTTTCACCAGGTGCTTCACGATATACTCCGGTGTGTAAAAGGAGCCCGTGGCCTTTCTCTCCCCCTTATCCGTCACCAAATACAGACAGCCCGGCTTTACGCTATCGGTGAATTTCTTGCTGGCTTCGCTCGCCGGCAACCAGACTTCCTTGCCTTTTTCTTTAACGGCCACCATTCGCACCTCAGCCAGGTGCAGCTTGTACTCAAGAATGCCTTCATAGATCGATCCCAGGTGGCGAATGTCCAGGGAGGAATAATCAACGAAAACCATTTTCCCCTCGCCGGGAGATCGCGCCAGGAGGTCAATGGCTTCTGCCAGATATGAGTTTCCGATCTTCTTTTGAGTGAGAAACGGATTTTTCAAGGGATCGAAGAGCCCGCCATTGTATGCCGGTATGTAGAACTCTTCCTTAGGATAGCCGAAGGCTTCACTACCATCGTTTATGAGACGAAACAGGTCCTTTAATCCCTCCCAGTAAGTAGATCTGACCGCCAGCATAGTCTCGCCCTGATCCATCTTTTCTGAGATTTCTTCCTTCAGCTTGCGTAGACTCATTTCCTGGTAGTGTTTGTTGTCGGTGTTCAGTAGCTTCCTGCTCTCGGCATAGAAGATGAAAAGCATTCGGTAGAGCAGGCGCATGGAGTTATCCTGCACATCTCTTATGTCTTCCAATTCATGGGACAACGAGTTCGATTGCTCTGCAAAAAAGCCTTCAGCCAGGACTTTCATTGCTTTATAAACATTCTCTTGCAGATCATTTCCAATCTTCTGGGCGTATGCCGCGCTCTCCTCCCTGACTCTATCCAGGAAAGATGAACCGAGCGGAATTTGGGGGAAGGCTTCCAGCCGGAAGAAGAGAAAAAAATACTTGAAAAGAGTGATATCGCCGCTCACCTCGATCCTGTTGATCAGCTCGGGGAGGTTTACCTCATAGTAACAGTCCATCTTGACGCTGGTGTCTTCGTGGTAAAGCCTCCACATCCTCCCATTGGTGAGAATCGCCCACTTCGCCGGGGTTGCTCGCAGATAGTTGTCAATCTGATAGCTTGGGTTGGCCATGTCCCTCTGAGCTTTCCCCTGACGGCTCTTGTCCAAGGCTACATTCCACGCTTTTGCATCCCCTACGACAACGGCCTTTTTATAGAAACCTTCTGAATCTTTCTTGTGGGAATAAGCCTCATCCAGCGTCGTTTTATCTGGAAAGAAGGCGTAGTCGGGTTTCAGGGGGTCATGATGCACGCTTTCCTGAACCCCATAATGATGACCGAGTTTGTCAAACACCGGCCTGATCAAATTGTGCTCCAGATCAGCCTCAACGTACCTTTCGAGATTTTTCCCTTTCCGGTCGAAGATCTCTTTTATTTGCGAGAATGTTTCACGGAGATGAGCATCATCATCCCATTCTGGGACCTTCTGGATCATACCGGAGTTTATAAGATCTTGAAAAAATAAACCGCTGCGCTATGGTTCTTGTAGGGGATAGCCAAAAATTAATTCAGGCAGGAATGTATTTTCCGAGCTGAAGTTTGCTGAATACCTCTGCAGTGCTCTTGTTCATCTCTTCGATAACGAAAATCGCCTTCTTCTGACCCTTTTCGTTGCATTCATTATTTTTGACTAAACCCAGTCTCATTTGATCCAGATGCTGGGCGAGTTTTTTTATGGATAAAGACGAATCGCCATTTACATACAATAAATAATTATATAACAATAATCCAATTACACACAAGAATACATGCGCTCTGATTTGGGTATCCTTCCGAACATAAACTGGCTTCAATGGAATGAGAAGCTTCTCTTTGAGACAAGCGATATCATTTTCAATCTGATTTCGTGCATCATAAGTTTCGACAATCTGCCGCAAAGTCAACTCTTTTCGGTCGGTAAATATAACCGTCTTGCCCATAGCCAAGATATGCTCCGTCTCGCGAACTTGATCCAATTCAAACTCAAGTTTTGGTTTTCCATCAACTTCCAAGATTTTGTACTCGAATAGTCCTCGATATTGCTTTGGAATGGCATCAGCAATCTGATTTATGAGACCCTTGGAAGTAATTTTCCTGCCTTTTCCAGAACGTCCCAGCTTTGATTTAATCTCACCTATTTTAATAAAAATTTTAGTCCTATTTAATTCCCAATCATTTAGCTGTTTTTGCCGCGTGGCTTCATTATATCTAACAACTCCATTAAAATCGTTTTCATACCAGTTTCCAGCTACAGGATACGCCATTATTGTGTTCCCGCTTGCATTCTCCCATTTTTCGCTAAACTCCGCTACGGGGATCTTGAAGTACTCTTTACACATCGAAGATGGCAAAGAGCCCACGATGTGCATCCTTTCTACTGCCTTTTTTATATTTTCAGCAGAGTTCATACCTCGGTCGAAGACGATTGCAATATCATGCGTTTGAATATCTATATCTTTGAGGCGTTTGCAAATGCTATCGATCAAATCTGAAAATAATTTTGCATCATTCTTATTTGCAGGGTACGTTATCGACTGGAAAGGAATGTTATGTTCTGATGTTGTGAGGCCGACACCGATAAGATTTTTATCGAATCTTTTCTCCTTTGAGTTTCCTTTTCGAGGTAGCTCTTCCCCATGATCTATGTGAGTGTAAAAATTGGTCGTGTCAAAGATTAATCGAGTTGGGCGAAGACCCAATTCGATCATAGTTCGCGACACATCCAGTTCGATGCTCTGGATAGTTTCCTCATCAAGACGAGCCATATAATTAAGAAAATTTTGGCTTGAAAGTTTATATTTGGGGTTCCAAATGAATTTAAGAACACTCTTATTAAAATAGCCACCGAGAACATTTCTGCTAAGTTCATGCTCTGATCTGCCAATGATAGTCAGGAGGAGGTATTGAGCCGCCGTCAATCCATCAATTTTCTTCCGATCGAAGTGCTTATTGATGCTCTCAATCAGACCAACTTCTTCTGCTGCCTTAATCAAAGCGGCGGGTTTCCCTAGACTATACGAGGCAATACGAATGGACTTGTTAGAGGTAAGCATTTCATATAGGCTATCTGCTGTCCCAACAAATTTTTGGATTGTTTGCACGATCTTCCCGTCAATGCGGTCATTTTTAATGATATACAAATATTTGTGGCCTTTGATATTTTTGACCTTGAAATGCATACTACTAGTTAGACCCTAATTGTAGATAAATCTTTCTATTATGTGCATCAATAGTATGCTAGAAAAATAAATAGCTATTAACGTATTTTGAACAAAATTTTTATACAAAATTATCAAAACTATAATTAGTTTTTGGTTAGACCCTACAAAAAAGCAGCATGCAGGAACTTAAATGGGTTGACATCTTATAAACTCCGGTCATATTCTCCAAGTAATGATTTGAAAAAAGACCGCTGTTATTGAACGCATTTATAGTCGTTGTTGTCTCCGTGGTTGCCGCCAATTGCCTATCCTCCGAGTAAGGATCTTTCATCATATCCAAAAGGTTTGTGGAAAGCATGGGCCGTGTGCAGCTATCCGGCCCAAGATAATCAACATCGGTAAGGACCATCATTTTGGGCTGCCCATCACAATTGGCAGGTGATGGGCCGGCATTAATTCCAGCTTTCCAGATTATTCCAGAAATTTCCGGGATCCTTTTTTGTCCCGGAACGTTCCCGCGATAAAAAAGTTCTATGTCATTTTGTAGTCTAACTTGAAAAATGACATAGAACTAGACCGACCAGCACCACGTACCTGTTCATCTAAAAACTCGCTTCCTTAATGCAATTGCCAACGCTGCCCTGCTTGATCTGGTTGACCTTATTTTATCAAGCCTTGCCTTGAAGTACTTTAACGCTAAATTTGATGATGCTATAAATAGTTTGAATTGCTGCTTGGTTACAGGCTGACTTCGACCTTTGGTAACTGGGTTTTTTAGAGGACACGCCATCATCAAAGGCTCTTCATAAGTATCAAGTGATTTAATGTTGAAATAGTGGACATAAAAGGGGTCATCCTGATAGGACGTTAAGACCACTTCGGCTTTACCTTTGGGCGTTGTCCTGATTTCGAGATCACATAAGCCACCGTCCTTCAGGTCAAGGTCCTGTGCTATCTCCCTGGGGATCGATAGGACATAATGGGCGCCGGTCTTCGTGACGTGTTTCTGAAGTGTCCGGGTAAAGTGCATAGTTGAATCACCTTTTAAGGATTAAGATTATCACCTAATGATAGCGGTTTTAGGACTATTTCGAACTTCCCTTTCTTGACGGGCCTGACTTCGATTGTCACTTGTCCACCGGCCTGTAAACCCAATGCTTCAGCCACCTGGGGCGGGATTGATAGTGCATAAAAATCACGTCCTTTGGCCGTGACTCGATGCTGCAATGTCCTTACAAATCGAACCATATTACTACCGTAGTAATGCCGTATATTTAAGGTATAGGTGCAGTTTTCTTGCGGAATTAGACAGAAAAGGGGAGTTTTGGTAAGTATTTGCAAAGCTTCTATGTGTCTCAATCTGCCTATGCATAACGATATTTGCCGAAGTAATGAGATTTGGGTTATGATGCAAATCTTGCGATATCCACATTGTTCCGGACATTTCCAGACTACCAGATTCTCCAGGGATTTCCAGAACTGGATCCGACGCTACGAATAAGTCACAAATTTTAAGGTTCGCATGTTATCGTTTTTAGTTGGTGACTTTAAGTCTGCAACTTCCTTTTTTTAGCAACGAACGTTCACGACTGCCCTGAATCATTGCCTGGTTGATGCAATGAAAAAATGATGCAATTGATGCAAAGCTTGAAGAACATATTACCGACAACAGCCATTGTAATTTGAATTGTAATTCTGCAATTATCGGCTAGACTCACAGGCAGCCTCTTCGACAAGCTCCTGCAGCTCCGGGCAGAGCTCCACTTCAACGCCTCCCTCATCGTCTTCATGCTCATCACACCACATAACGAAATCGACCCAGGTCGATATCACCCGCGGCTTTGCTTTCGCTTCCAGCACCGCAAGCCGCTTAGAGAGATCACGCCTCAAGATTCTCGCCTCCATGGCTATGCTCAACAAATCTCCGAAGGCCTTCCTCCAAAACTGGATCAATTTCAACCTCTTCCATAATTCCTTGCCGCCATTTGGCGCGCCAGAGAACGAAATCGGCCAGTGTTGCTATCATTCTGGGCTTTGCCTTCTCCTCCAAGGCGGCCATACGTTGGTTAAGTGCATTGAACTTCATGGTCGAACCTCATCCAACCATTCGAGTTCGAACATACGACTACGAGGAATCCGTCGCTCGATCCGTTCACTCGCGGGGGTGCCGTCCTCGTTCAGCCATTGGAAAGAAAAAGGCACAAGCTCTTCCCGAGCATGGCGATTCTCCAATGTTGCGAGCCTGCGGGCCAGGTTGTCAAGTTTCAAGCTCCCACCTCTTCCAAAGTGGCAATCATGCTCTCCCTGGCAGCTGGGAAAGGCTGTAAGCAATCCAGAAGAAAGATACGCAACTCAGGCCAGTCCATACCCTGGTGACCTTCAGCCGAACGAACTTTGATTAACTTCTCCACAAAGATATCTTTTACATCAGGAAAGTCTTCCAGGACATAGAGGATTGCGATCCTTATATCCGGCCAATTATCTGGGGCTTCGGCGGCCTCCAGGGTTTCAATGCGCCGCTTCAGGCTATCCAGCTTCATTAACAAGCCCTCTGCATATTTCCTTGACCATATCCGACAGTCCACAGACCGGCAAATCTGCCCGGCTCCAGAGCCCTACATCTCTCTGGAGATCTTTCGGCAAGGCTTCTAGTTTGGCATCTTTGCCCAACGCACGCTCTGCCTTCAAGACCGTTCTCATGAACTCCAAGCCGCTTCCTTTAATCCAGACTACCCGCCCATCGTCTTCAGTTGTCTTGATCTGACCAGAATAGAATCTCGATTCCAGGTGGTCCAGCTTTTTCTTAATTGCATCAAGCTTCATTATCCACACCGGCCTCCAGATCATCGAAATACTGCTTGTGCCGTTTTGTATTCTCGATGCACACCTGCACTAGAGGATCATCGGGATTGGCCGTGCTTTCGTGGATCTGCTCATATACTTTCATCCGCTCCATAACCCCAATATGCCAGGGCTGTTTAACCCCGGTGTTGGCTTCCTCTAGCCGGAGAAGCCTGGTTTTAAGTGACATCATGACCATATTTTGCTTCTAGATCATCCAGAAAACTCTGCTCTTCCTGCGTCGGGGCGGTGCCGCCCTCAGACCGCTCTGCAATTTCAGCACATCGGTTTAGTTCCTGATCGGAGAGCCTGTCCAAGAAGCGCCGCACCTCGGCTGCCTCATCACGGGCAAGATCGGCATTGTGCCGGTCCTCCAGCACAGAGAGACGTTGTTCAAGTTGTGAATTTTTCATTTCTTGCCCCCTATAGATCATCGAAGTATCGCTTGTACCTGACAAGATTGGCCTTTTCCTCATCGGTCTGGGATCCATCCCCTTCCTCGCCGTCTTCAAACCAGCGTTTATATCGAGCCAACCGCTCCCGCCAGTCATCAGGTGTTTTTGTAACTGGTTTCCGGGTCTCCAAGGCTTGAAGCCGCTTGGCAAAATTCTGCAATTCAGTCCACCAGCTTTTTTGCCATATTTGTCAGCAAAATCGATATTTGACCATGCTGCGCAGGGTCGGGGCTCCATTTCGCATAGCAACGCCATTTATCCTGCTCGTCTCCGGGGAAATCGGCTAGCATCGGCTCCCTTCCAAGGTCACGCCTCAATTTTGTGGCATTAAAAAGCATACTTATGCCGGAGTTCTTCTGCCTAAATTTGGTGCCATCCTGCAGAGTCACATAGCCGCCGCTGCTCTCCAACTCCCTAAGCCGGGCCATGAGAGAATCAATCCGGGGCGTGGTAATCACCCCACAGTCTGGGAGCTTCCAGCCTCGCCAGGAACATGAATCCTGATTCATTGGCGGGCTTATCTGGTATCTCTAGTCCATCTGCCTTCATGCCCTCCATCATCGCCCATTCTAACGTGCCTTCTGCCGGCGGCCAGGGCTCGACGTATTTGGGCGGCGGTTCAAGCAGTTGCAGTCGCCGAAGGTAAGGAGAATATCGGCTCATTCCCGATCCTTCGCTTTCTCCAGGGCTTCGAGCCGTCGCTCAATGTCAGCCAGCTTATCCAGCTCCCACGCCTTCATCCAGCAGCCCATGAGCTGAGATATCCGGCCCGAGTACTGCAGCTCCTCGCCCTGCTGGAATGCCTTGGAGACTATCCGCTGGCAAACTCTGCGAACGTCTTTTGGCTCACGAAGGGTTACGCCTCGTGTCTGTTTAGGAGTATTATTCTCTGACATTTATGAACCTCTAAATATCGAAATATATCTCAATCCCCCGGCCCACCTTGGAGCAATCGCAAAACCGCAGGATCATGCCGAAGCCTCCAAAGGCAGATATACCACAATGCCAGCCGGCGAAGAATCGTCTTTCCTGATCCATGGAGCACTGTTTAGGTAGCCCTCGATAGACTCTTTGGGAAGCTCTGTCTCCTTCACCAAGAAATCTATCCTCGGAGCAATGCCCTTCATGAGTTGGCCACGGATGGAGCGGCATATTTTCACAGCTTCCGGTGAAGAGGTATCAAATGGGACGCTTCCGGCCATCTCAGAATATGATTTTGGCCGCTTCCCGGTGTACTTCATCGCTTGCGCCCTGTCGTGAGCTTCCTTCGCACGCCTTTGCTCTTCGGCCCGCAGGAGATCAGCCTCGACAGAGTTCTCCGGCAAATAGGTCACACCATCGAGGTTTGCGGGATTCTGAGCTTTTCCATAATCGCTATCATCCTGCCATTTTGCGGGATTTGCGGGATTTTGTTCTACCTCTATACACTTTATAGATTCAAACTCTTTTTCGGAAAAGTGCCGGCTTATAGGACTAAATCCCGCAAATCCCGCAGACGCATCTTCAGATGCTGATTTTTCTTTTTCAGGATTCCCGCAAATCCCGCAAACTTTCCACAAGCTCGTTTTGTTGTGGGAATCCTTTTCCTGGCAAAGCTTGCGCCCAGAGGGATAGATCTGATCGAGGTGTTTTCTCAGAACATGTCCGAGACTCAGGGAACGTTTGCGATCCTTACCCACTGCTTCAGCCACATCATCCGGCATGGCATCTTTGAGCGTTCTGTAGATCTGATCTGTTGAGATAAGCTCATCTCGAAGCATTCCGGCGCTGATGGGATGATCCGCATGTATCGCTGCCCACTCTCCCAAGAACTCATCCCACTGCTGAACATCCTGGTCCATGGAGTCGTACAGCTCTGGAGCATTCGTCAGGAAGCCGCTCACGCCCGCAAAATCCAGGACGCCGCTTATCACCTCAGACCATTCTTTGAATCCACCTAACGCTTTGACCGATCCAACAGGCCGCCCGGCGACTACCCACGCCCTGGCCATGGTGAGCAGATCAGACAAGATTTCGGCATGATTCGCTCTGATCCATCCTAAAAGATCCTCATGTTTGAATCCCGTCCGAAGCCACGGCCTGGCCATCGAGGCATCCATCCGGATCCAGTAGGAACGCCTGGCCAGGTCACCACCGATCGAGATGTTATTTCCCGTCGCAATCCAAGCGGCCCGCTGGGGAAGATCCAGCATCTCGGACTTGCCGAGGAAGCGATCACGCCAGGTTCGGGAAGTTAGCGCTCTGGTGAGTGAACCGGAACGTAGCTTTCCGACAACGTTATCAATGACTATTACGGGACTGCCATCCAGCAATGCACTTGTGATCGATTTTCTCCATTCGTCTTCTGTCTCCGGTGCGCCCATCATACCGGCAGGCCTCCCTGTAGAAATCATGGCAACGACTTCCGCCAAGAAGCTTGCACCAGTTCCTGCTTGTGGTTTATCGAGTAACGCCAACGGAAGGTTCCCATCGATCATGGGCCGAACCACAACGGATAACATCAGCCCCAATGCATTCGCTTTAGATGCATCGTCTTTGAAGGGGAAATCTGCAAATAGCTCATCAAGAATGTGCTTTGCCGCAGTCCTCGCATCTTCTCCTGAAGGAATTTCGAGCACCTGCACGTTTTGGAGGCCTGGTCCTGGCGCATAGTACAACCTCGTCGCCGGATCGTATCCTGGCCTGCATAAGAGCGTCCCATCCTGCCTAAGCACCGGTGTTTCAACGATTGCTTCAATTGAAGGAAGACCTGGCCAGGCACCCAAACTGAGAATATCTCGAACCACATCAAGAGGAGGACGGGCTTTCGTGAATTTTGGTTCGTCGTTCTCATCCAGCCCATCGAACTTCACGAATCCAGCCGAACGAGCCAATTGGCCACGAAGAGCATTTTCATTCAGCGGCTCTATCACAATGCGATCTTTTGTGACAAGCCGTGCCAGGTGACCGGACCTTACGAATATTTGGGGCGGTTCGTTATGTTTTTGCAATGCATCCATCGCATCTGCACTGATGTCCTGGAGATAACGGCCATTGACCTGAATATCTTCCTCCCCAGATTTCTTTGGCCCGGTTCCTTTGCCCTTCTCCTCAACAAAATCGATCGCACTTCCGATCGTTCTTTCCTGATAGTCCTCTCGCTCCCACTTCTCATCCCACAATGCACTACTCTGAACTATCCTGAGAATTTGGTCAAAGTCTTTAGTGTAGAATGCAATAATGCTACAAAGACCTGCATCCGCTTCTGATTCCGAGGTGTACCCTGTTGTGTCTCCTTGCATTAGCCTCCGGAACTTCTCGCTATTGGCAGCGGCACAAATCCGTTTGATTAATTCATTATCACCGTCGTTGAGGCCCTGAAAGGTGTTTGTCTTTTGCTTCGATTTTTTCTTTTCCGTTCCAAGTTGTTTTGACCAATAACGCAATGCCTCTGCATCAGGCGTCAAGCGTGCGATGTATTCCAAGAGCTTTGCATCTTCCACCCTCTCAGGTATCTGGCCAATCACCTCGCGTCGGTGATTTTTGCGATCGTCATTTTCCAGCTTGCAGTTGACGGTACCGGGAATGCCTATTACCCGGCCAGGATCAAACATAGTCGTATCAATATTGCAGCTGGTCTCCACCCTGGCAACTTTTAGAAATGTTGCCACTTTAGCGATGAAATCCGGTGTCGTTGAAGTGGGCGGGATAGGCAGCACAAAACCACACCCATTGCCTGTGAGGAGCCTCAGTCCAAAGCCAAGTCCTTTGCTGACCAGCCATGTTTCGACTACCGGCATCTGATCACGGGCTTTTGCCCGCTCTTCTTCTGTGGCAGCAAAATCCTTAAAACCATCTGGCTTGGTGGCATCTACATCAAGATAGATGTTGGTGTAGCGAGCAATGTCCTTGTAACTATGATATCGTCCGCCCCTTTCATTGGCTTCAGGAATACCATTAAAGGCCTGCAGGGTGATCCAAATTTGCTCTTTTCCATCTCGAAGATCTATATAGTCACAAGCCCTATTGATAGCGATCGGCTCAAAGTATGCTTCTCCAGTTATCGTGAGTTCGTGCTTGCCCTTTTCTCGATTAAATCGATATGCTCCGGTCTTGATTCCAAAGAGCCCTTTTCCTAAGAACTTAACGAAGGCGGCTAAGGACTTCTCGCGATCGGAAGTTGGATTCATTGTGACCGCCCCGGTGCGTGATGCAATGGCCTGATGCTCGTTATCGCCCTTCTGGCAACCATCCAGCGTTGGCCGGATTTGCTTTCAAACCAAAATTCGTTTTCATCACGAATCGATATCAAACGAGCAACAAAAGAGGTATTATTCGCAAATACAATGCAAATTTCCTTGATCAGATCCTTTGCAGGGTCCGAAAGATTCTTATCAGTTCCACTATTGTCAGTTGTGTCAGGTAACATGTCTACCTCTTCGAACCGCTCCTAGTCCGGGCAGGTTCGAATTATTTTAATTTTGGTTAAATTCTAAAACGTTAATCGAATTCGTTTACTGGTGAAATAGTCAGCCGATCACCGTCATATTGCATTAACAACAGATCGCCCAAACGCTCGCCTATCCATGCCGGAATTCTCAAATCAAATTCACCGCTCTCATCTCTTTGAATCAAAACTTTCATCCCAATTGGTTGCATAAGCACCTCGAAAAAAAGGTCTTTCTTCACTAATACTATATGCGTAATTTACACCTATTTTCTCAAAAATATTTCGATACATAGCGATTTCACGCAAGATAGACTTTGTATCCTTTCTTGCCCTTGCGAACCTTGACCTTGCCTTCCAGGTGATTCTTAATGAGGCGTTCGGCTGTTCCCTTCGGCCATCCAAAAGCCTGGTCAATTCTGTAGTAACTGATCCCTGGGGTCGTGTTAACCAGTGTAATGATAGCATCGGCCTCCACGGACCGGTCTTTGTTTTTATATTCTTTAGACGGGATTATACCAGCCTCCGATAATATAGCTCTCAGTTCTCTGGTTATCGAGTGTCTAATAGGGCGACCGTCACCTCCGAACTTTTTGTTGTTGTTATGACTACATCGGGGGCATGTGTACTCTGCTTGACCTGTCTTCGGGTTGACGTAAATGAGGATGTCACCCTGGTGTGTTTTGGGCGGTGGCAATTCCATGTGTCCACTTCCATAATCGGTGTTATCCTCAAAATAACTGCATTCTTCTAACTCATCGGGCTGAGAATAATCAGGAACACACTCCACCCGGACCATTGCGGATATCTTCTCCAGCTCCTTCTTCATCACCGGGCATTTGAACGCCCACCTGTATGGCGCACCCTCGGGAACACAATAATAATTTGGTCGGGTGTCTGCTATGAATTCAGCAAGCCCTTCTTTGGCCCTGGCTCTATAATAACCTTCATCGGACTGATCCCATTTATAGCAAAAATTAGGTGATCTAGGAGTATCGTCTAAATTCTGAGATAATAGCGAGCTGATTTGTGTGGGCTTAACACGTTCGCCTAAGACCGTTTGCCAGAGACGTGATGTGTCACGAGGGAATTCAACACAGAGTTGACGATATTTGCTTGTCCCTTTGGTTTTACCTTCAAGCCTGCCATTTTTATATAATTTTACTGATTCACCAGATTCGTTAATCCACCATTGGACTGGCTGCTCGATGGTTATACGTTCGTTAAGTTTTTGATCTTCATCGCTTGTAGATGTAAGTAATGAAGATAGATCGATAAGCTCGGGTTCGTCATCGATTTCTGTAGGGATAGGACGCTTGATTTGCTTTAGCATCAATCTTGTATTCTTGCGAGGGGGTTTTCCCAGGTCTACACCTCCGAAGTACCATAGTGAATTATTTTCATGGAACTTCTATAACATCACACATGAGTATTTAAACTAAATCTGTGCGGGGCGAAAGTAATCTATTCCAGACATTGCAGGATGAGGCTTAAATTGCTCAGTGGAGCGCCTCAGGGACAGAGCCACGCACATCCTCGACCACGGCCAGATCCATCATTAAAAAGAACTACACCACGGTAAAAGGGATGACTGGAGCCAGCCTAAAGGGAGTATGGGATGGGCTGTCTCCAATCCTAACAAGTAATAGTAATAGTTGAAAAGGTTCATCCGTGCGCAGTGAAAGTGATTAATGTCCACCCTTCGCAATGCTCACATTTAGTTCTGTGACATTTTTAGAAAACGTAGATAAAATGCCATAGAACTTTTCCGAGCACAACAGAAAGATCACCAATATCGATAACAATCGGCATTTGCTCTTCCGGCCACCTTTATGATAACCTGGTTTGAAAGAAAATATTTATATATGACTAAAATATGTATAAATCTTGAGGGATTATAATAAAACAAACTTCTGTTAAAGTCTTGGACGAAAAAGATTTGGAATTCATTGATGCATTGCGAAACCTAAAAGTACCCAGGAACGTGGCTGCACTGATCACGTATCTAGCGGACACGAATGAAGCAACCTCCAGAGAGATCGAAATGGGAACAAACCTGAGACAGCCAGAAGTAAGCATAGGGATGCGCACACTGCGCCAAAATAACTGGATCGAGCAACGCAATATCAAAGCTGATGGAAAAGGACGGCCAATGATCGTCTACAAGCTCAACGTGCCTCTCGAATCAATCATAAACCATTATGAAGAAGAGAGTAATCGCGAATCTGCTCATGCAATGGAGTCCATCCAAAAACTTAAGCAGCTGACAACGGTTTGATCAGAAAGCAATCTCCTTCAACTATTTTCGCGCCCAAGCTCACCGCCTCCTCGACTGCTGCCAGGTCCTTCATCAGGAATATCCTCTCGTTCGCGGTCTCCTTGAAGGCCACGGAGTTCTTCAGGATCTGCGCATACTTGGCGTGCTTGTGGAGCTGGACCACGTAGCCCTTCAGGTCCTCCACCAGGTCGTAGTCAAAGCCGTTCTTCTCCAGGAGCTTGAGGGCATTGTTCCTTGAGCCGATGTACTTGAATTCGAAGCGAAACAGGTCTTTGTTGTAGTAATCCAGCAACGCATTGAATAGCTCATGGTTATCGAAGAACTGCTTGAAGACCCAGAGCTTGCCGAGTTTGAAAAATGTGATATGCTTGCGCCGTTCTATCACATCGAAGGTATTGGCCTGCATACATAGCTTCAGAGACTGCCATCTCAGTTCTATCTGGCGTTTGCGCGCCGGCCCGACGGGGAAGAGAGGGTAGGGTGCGGGGAGGGGGAGGAACCTGCCAAGACCGGGCCAAAAACCATCCGCTGGGACGGCTGAGATTTCTTGGCAGGCGGCCTTGGTGGATATCGTTTTACCCCTGCCCAGAGGACTGGGCAGGTTTTTGACATTGGGCAGGGTCGATTTGGGCAGGTTGGGCAGGTCAATTTCGGCATGCTGTGCTTTAGATTTAGATACTGCTGAAGGCTGGATCTTGGCAGGTCACTTTTTGGCAGGCTCCCGCCACCATACATGCAGGTCCTCAAGCTTGGCCCTGAAAAGATAATCGTAGAGCTTAGGACAGAAAAGCTCGTCCATATTTCGACCTTTATTCATCACCTTCGTCAGTATCCATGGTGATCCTATCGATCGAATCTGTGAAGGGTTGAAAGACGCCGCCACAGACTACCTCGATCATCTTACGCAACTGTTCCCGGCGATCCTTTACAAATCCGTCCCAATTATTGATGCTCAGAATATTAGGATCAATTGCATGGGTCCTCAGGATCTCATCGAAGGTAGATGCCTCCAACCGCTCTCTCCAGATCTCGACATACTTTGATGGTGAGCGCCCACTGATGCTGCGGTTGACTGCGGCACTGATCAAGGTCTTGTTCACAATGGTATTGGTCCTGGGGTCATCTATGGTAAGCTGCTTCAGAGCATCGATGGGGAAGATATGATGGTGATCCTGACGTGTCTCGTAGAATAGGGACGTATTAAGACGGCCACCTCCACTGAAGTCCCTGGCCCCATTATGTGCCAGTAGGCAAAGCACCCCTTTATAGATAGCATTGCGGATAGAGGATATCTCCTGCAAAGCATCAGACCTGAAAGTGAAGGTGCGCACGGCCTCGGGCTGGGGTCCTCCTCCAACCCAGTCTACCACTTGCTCGAAATCTATGCCAGAATTGGATTCTACAGGACCGCTGTACCTCTGGGAAAAGACGCTACACCAGTACCACTGTCGCACCTTGGGCCAGGCAGCTCCCACGCTTACCTCGCCCTTTCTTTGCCTGAGATCTGCGAATATGGCAGTCAGAGGAATGATCATGGTGGTATAGGGAAGGATGCGTTCTGAGAGTATGCCCTGATCAGCCATGAACTTAGACGCCTCTCTGTAGCCTTCGACCAAGATATCCCACCACTTCTCAACAGTTGGCCGGCCAAGCTCCATGAGATCATGCTTGCGACAGGCCACGGCGAGACGAGTTCCTGGGTTTGCCCTCTTCCGCTCCATGGAATCCAGTAGGGCTATGCTTTGCAGAAATGCCGTGCCAGAGAGAGGCTGCATGGGCATGATCTTCTTGGATGCAAATTTCTTCTTGGTCTCATCCCACTTCTCATTAAGATAGAATCCCTGAGCCCATAGTATCGCAGTGCATAGGTCGAAGACATCTAAGGGCATGCCGGTACTGTTGACCTTCTCAAAGATGTGGCATATGGCGCTCAGCGGCATATCTGCCCGCAGTTCAACAACAGGGAAAGGATAGTTCCTGATGCGGTCCAGCCAGGGCTGAACGAGGTTGGTCCAAGTCTTATCCAAATCAAGGTAACGATCCATGTCACGGTTGGATTGATTCACCAGGTAGTTCTTTTTCCACTCTGCCAGCTTGCCATTAGCATCAAAGAGGAGGCCAAGAGGCAGGGCTCCAGCAGCCATCTCATCCTACGGCGTGGTCAACCGATATCTAGGAGTGAGGCCAGAATAGCGAATCCGTTGCCCATCTTTCTCCTGAAGCACATAGAAAAGAGCACCATCGAAATAGGGATCGCCGATTTCTATGCTGCCGTCTGGGTCGGACATGAGGTGAGGCACGTCAAGATAGAAGTGAAACCGTCTGCCTCGATACAGTACGCCGTCGAGTTTGTAGAGGGCCTGATATAGGCTAGTGAGCCTTTGCTGGCCGTCCAAGACCATGAGGTTGGGCTTGGCGATAAGTTCGTGACCAGATCCTTCGAAGGGCCGGAGGGCAAAGCTGGTTGAGATCACGGGCATGGTGAGAAGGCTGCCCGCAGGATATCGATAGGCTACAGAGATGATGAGTGCATGGACTCTTTCGGGCTCCCAGCTCCAGGGCCGCTGGAAGTTTGGCAGGGCGACCTTATGGGTATGAATATCTGATAGCATCTCGTTTAATGGCACTGCCTTGGGTGTGAACAGGCTTCCTTCACCAGCGATAGACAGAACGGTCCCTCCTTTGTCAGCATGTGAATAGAGGATGAATGATTAAACTATCGCCTTTGCTTCGATCAATCTCATCATGGAGGGACACCCAGTCATCGGCTCCACCAGCATGGCCCTGAAATGAAGAAGTCCGATCCCACGAACAATGGCGACAATCTAATTGCGACTGGCCTGCAGAAGGTTTATCGCGACATTCATTCTTGCCAGGCGATCTCTCAAGGCTATGGCTATGTGCTCCGAGGAGAAAGTAGAGATGGCCATTCAGGCCATCCCCATGATCTCATCGACTGGCCCGTTGTGGCCTCCGGCCCATTTCGCAGTTGGGCGAATGCTGTCCGCAACTTTGGTATCTTCCCCCTTTGGCTGAGGGAAGTATTTTCGCTGGTGCTTGCAAGATGCATAGGGCCGGTATGCCGCACTTGGACAACTGCATTTAGTCGCGGTCGTGCAGTAATATGCATCTTTTTTGTTGCTCAAAACCAAGATCAATCGACCGTTTTCTAGGCTTACATCGCTTGGTAATGGATTACTTGACCTGCCCACAAAGGCTAACAAGCTCTTTATTGCATCCACAGATTGCGTTACTGGGTTTTGTACTTGGACTAATGTTCTTCCTGCCATTGTGTTTTCACCAAATACACTCTTGGCGCGAGAGTATTTAAACTTAATGGCATTAAATACCATTGAGAACCATTTAATACAATAACTATTTAAGCAATGGTTTCATATGGTAGATTATGCGCGAGATAACCACTGAACTTAAAATTGATAAATCTGGCAGAATCGTTATCCCGGAGATCTATCGCGAAGAATTAAATATTCGGCCAGGTCAACTGGTGAAAATAACGATCAGCAATCCAATCGAAGGAACGATTAAGGCAGGGAATGACCCCCGCCCGGCATAGGTCGGTGAAAACACAATGCCAGAAAATCAACTCACGTCCATAGAATAATAGCTTTACCTATAGCACAATTAGCTATTTAAGCAGAAAAAGAAATCTCAGTTAAAAATAATAGTAATAAAAAAACAGGTTTCCAGTCAGGGCCTGGCAGCCCTGACAGGAGAAAACTCCAGCCGAGGAGTGTTACCGTATGTCAGAAATAGCTTCAGCTAGGATAAATACCTTTGGGACATCGCCCAAAGCCGAATTTGTACAGCCAGAGGATCCTATTCTTGAAATTCCAGCTTCGGAGCTGCAGAGCCTTTTAGATGAGATGGTTCTCACCCATAACGAGCTTGCCGAACTTGTGAGGGATAGCGGCATTCTCCGAGGGAGAGAGCTTGCCAGACTCACAGAAAGCCATGCCGGAGCTCTGAAAGCGGAGAGATCGCCCATAACAAAGCTGATGCTCCTCAACGCCTACATCCGCCAGCTTCTAACCAAGATTCGCGAAGCTCTGAAAAGCCGGCCTGCAGAAGGCTCAAAGGTCGTTCAAGTCTGCTCTAAGATCATGGCTCGCGCGGTGCAAATTATCGACTACATCAAAACCTATGGAGAAGACGACCCAAAGGGCAGCAAGAGAGACGTAGGACTAGATTCGCAGCAAGCAAGATTACTATTCTCAGGTGCCGGTAGTGAGCCTGTGAGCCGCAAGGAGACCATTAGAGCCATGAAGAGAGCCGAAGTCTTGTGGCCTGCCCTGAGATGCGGCCACAGGCCCAACGATGGCCGCCAAACTATGAGGTTGACCATCAAACGAACCGACTTAGGCATTTCTCCAGAATTCGGTTATCGTGACCTTTGGCAACGGTCCGAGAAGGATGTAAGCCTGAGCATATAAGCTCGTGTAGTTAATATTGTCGAATAAAATACAAATAAATTCCATAAATCCTAGAAGGATAATAATCATTTACTGCTAGCTTTAGTTTACCTGCTAATACCGTTTCGGTTTCGTTTCTAATATAATAGCAGACAAATATTATTTCTTTGGCTAGATAGATGTCTTCTCCAGATCGTTGCCAAATGAAACGTTTGGTAGCGTGACACTACTTCGGCCTGCTCGGAGATCGTTGATTGTAGAGCGCTACAAAAATTAATTATATTAAATTTATGAAAATAAAACTCAGTGCATGCCTAAGCGTTCTTTTATCGCTCGGACATCGGATTGTACCTGTCTGAAATGCATCCCATATCCTGGTTGAATATCTTCCCTCATGCCTTTGATTTCTTCCAGTACCTGGGGAATTGTGTCGGTATTTTTACGCACTGCCTTGATGTCCTCACTTATTTGAGGGATCACGGCGGTATTCTCTTGGATCTTCAGAAGTAGCGGTATAGCCTTATCCAGTTGAACAAATGAGCAGAGCATGGCCATTTCAATGGTTCGTCCAACATCGCCGTCGTAGGACTCAGAGGTCACCTTAGAGACTTCGGCCAGCTCCGGCTTATTCTTCTCAATAGCCTGTAAGAAGGGTGCGATTCTGGCCTCATCTCCTTCCACCAGGGCGATAACCTCTTGCTGGCCGTTCTCTTCCCAGTTGTAGGTAGACAATCCGGGCAGGGCAAGGTTCATGGCATTTTTGAGCAGGAATACACGATAGCCTACATCATGCACTTTGGGACCGGTAATCTTGACTTTCAGCTTCATGTCACTCTTGATATGTATTAGTTAACCTATTTTAGTTCTCTCTTATCCTTCATAACTTGTACCCCTTCGGCTCATCTACAGCCTCTATGGTGGCAATGGCATGCTTGAAGACCAGCAGCTTCCCTTTCGTCGTCTGGAGGAGGATCTCATAGGGATTGTAGCCATCGATGGTCCCGGTAACTGGCTGGCCTCCTGAGACCAGGCGGATAATGACCTTCTTGCCCTTGAGCTTGGGGATAAACTGTGGTGGGCCTTGTTTCGCTTCTTCGGCCATGTTCGTGATCTCCTATTTGTTCTCCATGTATCTGCGAACCTTTTCGCAAACATCGGGGTAAGCTTGTTCGAGAGCCTTTTCCAATAGCTCTCTAGAATCAGCAGACGATTTGTATCCTATGGTAGTTAGTTCATTGCACTTCATAACGGCGGCTACAAAGGGAGAATATATTGAAACTTTTGGAGACTTCGAGGCTGCGGATATTGCCTGATCCAATACAGAATCATCGACCTTCCTTGCCCTGATCTTCGGTGTGGTACTGGGAGCTCTACTTCTTGGGAGTGGAACCTTGGAAGCTTGTCTTCTTCTCTTATTTGTCGATTTCCTATTATCAGACTCTGACAATCGTGACTCTGTTTTGTCAGACTCTGTAGAATCTGACTCTGAAATTGCTGACTTTATTTGATCTGACTCTGATTTATCCGAATCTGATAATACTGACTCTGATTTATCTGAATCTGATAATACTGACTCTGATTTATCTGACTCAGTTTTGTCAGATTCTGTCTTATCCGACTCTGGAGACTCTGACTCTGAAATCGCTGACTTAATTTGATCCGACTCTGATTTATCAGACTCTGATATTGCTGACTTTATCTTATCTGACTCTGTTTTATCTGACTCGGATGTTTCGGCTCCACCCATGCCCTTGAAAAACTTTAGCCTATCTTCATCAAGTCCTTTTTTAGCCATTTAAGAACTCCTCCGTGAGTTTCATGTAGGCCTGTGCGCCAGGCGAACTGGGGGCATAAAGGACGACAGGCTTACCGAAGCCTGGAGCTTCTGCAACACTTATGTTCCTGGGTATCATTGTTTCGTACACTTCATCTTTGAACTCTTTTCTCAAAACACCAATCACATCTCGGCTGTGTACTGTTTTACTAACCATAGTGATCAAAAAGTGCCTCTTCGGTCGATGCCCTAAAATCTCAGCTACATCTTTCAGGGTCTGCATGAGGTCTGCCGTACCCTCAAGAGAATTGTATTCAGCCTGTAGGGGAATTATGATATCATCACATGCTACTAAAGCATTCAAGGTGAGTATGGTCAGGCCGGGCTCACAGTCGATGATCGTGTAGTCGTATCCATCGATACTTTTTAGTAGCCGTTTAAGTATGGTCTCGCGAGAAAGTTTTTTGTCCATTTCTACTTTGGCTCCATCCAGAGCCATGTTTGCAGGTGCTATGTCTACATTATTGACCTCAGTATGACGGACGACTTCAGACAACGTTTTCTCGCCTAATAGGGCTTGATGTATCGTCGTGTCTAGTAATCTCTTACCTAGGCCGATCTGGACGGTTGCACCGCCCTGTGGGTCCAAGTCTATGAGCAGCACACGATGGCCTTTTTGTGCAAGGCAAGCTGCCATGTTGTCGGCAGTCGTGGTCTTGCCTACCCCCCCCTTTCGGTTCACTACCGCTACCACTCTCATATGTTATTCCATAGCACAATTGCTTATATTCTTTCTGACTCTGATGTTTCTGACTCCCTTTTATCTGACTCTGTTTTATCAGACTCAGATCTTACAGACTCTGATATTCTTCACTCTGATTTGTATGATTGCGATAAGACCGGCTGCCATTCGTTGTGGTTTTGATCTTCTCCAGCTCCTATACGTGCAGGTCCTCAGCCAGGCCATGGCTTCAATGCCAGAGCCTCAGCTCGGGGCTTGATCGTTTCTCCATGCTGCTCGTCGGCCTTGCGGTGGCTTCTGGCAAGGTCTTTGCATCTTTGGCTCCTGGTCCCGGCATGGCCTCTGCCGCAGCAGTATCGGCATTAGATCCTGAGCCCCTGTTCGTCCTCTCAGCGAAGCGTAAGATTCTTTCAGTCTACCAGGGCTTTAGAAAAGAGGCTGCAGCATAGCCCATCCCCCTCAGCAGTATCGTATATTGAGTCCGTCGCCCAGCGGCTTGTCCAAGGCTCGCCGATGAAAAGGACCGGCAGCCAGGCAGATCATGGTTGCGCCGCCGCAGCGGGAAGCCCCGTAGGGCCGCAGCCTTGATCTGCCTGGATGACGAGCAGAAGGCGAGCCTGGAGCCGCTGGGACGGACCAGACGATACTGCTGAGGCCCTGGGGCTAAAGCCGGTCTGGCTCGTGCTCCCGGCCCTTGGAGATTACTGAGCTGCGAGAGGTCTATGCACCCTAAAAAGCCTACAGTGAAATCCCCCTGCCCAGAGGATTGCTGCCGCCTGAGACCTCCCGCCCGGTAAGATCCTGCTCTAGACCGCCAACTACAAACATCTATAACGATTATGTAGTTAGTTTGCCGCTTCATGCCATTGATAGGGTGGCGGGCGTGCCGTGGGCTTAACGTATCTGATGATGCTCTGATGACAAGGGTGTTTGCTTCACCATGGAGCAATATGCCGCCAGTTCCTAAAGGCTGGATGGTCTTAATCCCTTGGTACAGGAGATGCATGCCGTCGTGGCCTGCATTTGGCTACGGGCCTGTGAGGCTGATATTTCGGCGGGCTGAAAAAGTTGCGCGCTGTAAATGGCGCAGTAATCCGCTGGATCTCACGCTAATACACGGTCGGGGCATGAAGCGGCACAAGTAGAAGCCAAAGGCGAGAGGGCGGGCAAGAGGCCCCGAAAAAAGGTTCCAGTAATTCGGACGCTGTGTGAGATTCCAGCGCTTGTTCCTGCCTTCAAAGCCTGGTTTAATGTCGAGCTTCGGGCAGGGTCAGGCCGTCACTTCGCGGTGATTGGCTCCTCCTAAAAGGGCGCTGTGGATCGGCGCTGGCCTGCCTGGGACTTGATCCCTCATTTTCTTGGTTATTTCTTTGGGGTGGAGATGGTCTTTTCTAACTTGAAGCGAAAGCTTCTTATCTCGGCAATTGACGTATAGTGTATTGGCGAAAGTCGATGACCATCTTTCCCTCCTACATCCAAATTGACTTTTGCCTCCCTCCTTCTTATCCATCAAAACGCTATCATGAGAGCACAATGCATCCTGCTACTGCTTTCTAAAAGAAAGACTTATAGCTTGACTCGTCCTTCAATCTTCCTAGAATGCCAGCTATTAGGAGGAGAGGCAATTAATTCGGAGCGATGGGGCTTGAAGACTGGCCAGGCCTGCAGCTCTATTCTCAAAATCGATTTTATGGGCTTATCAGCTCTTCTGGAAAAGTTCTATGGCATTATGAATCGAGTAAAGGAAAATGCCATAGAATTAAAGCTCGATCTCCAGGACAGCAGCCTCCATTCTATGCGTCTTCTGCCAGGTGGTTTCTTCATCCATCCTCCGCTCCCGAGATAAAGATTAGATGGCAAGGGCCTGGGGCAAAAACCGGTTTACTTTCTCCCTAAGATCTCCGTCCGCTTCGCCTAGCTTCCTGTTTACCAGGATTCTCTTAACCATCGCGGTCCAATAGACTTTAACCACGGAAGGGTAGACTAGGCCGGCTTTGGTGCTCATAGGCGTGCCATAGGGGATTAATATGTCATATGGTCTTGGTCTGGCGGGGACCTTGCTTGATATGTATGCAACCGTTAGTTGCATTACATCTGTATCGTGATACAGCACAAGCGAAGGCCTGAGCTTATTATTGACCAGGTCTGAATAAGAAAGAGGTGCTAAAACTATGTCGCCCTTTTTCAGGTCTTCATTCATAGGCGGGCTCGTCTGCCAGTAAATCTGTGAGCGAAAGTGCTGTGATCTCCATCAGGCCCTCTACAATCTCCTCATCGGTCTTGTCTTCGTCAGACTCGTAGGGAATGGCCTGCCTTCGATCTTTACGCTCCAAAAGCTCGCACATAGGATATTACCTGGTAATTCTTGCTATTTAAATCTTGATCGCCAGGGCCGCGGCTTTCATCGCCCTGGCTTTCTGCTTGGCGGTCTCTTCATCCATCTTCCCACAGTTCCCAAGATGCACGTTCCGCACCTTTCCGCGCTCTCTCCATGTAGCCATCCAATAGTGATAGGACCGGTTGCCTTTCTTTGTGGGTTTGACCTTCACCATCACCCACACAGAGAGATCTTCCAGCCGGGCCGATTCCTTTAGGATTTCAGCTTCGGCCTTCAGATTGTCTGCCTGGATTTTCAGCTTGCAGGCCTTCTCTCCGGCCTCGGGCAATGTCTCTGTCACCTTCATTGCTGCCTTTGCTCTCCTGGCCAGTTTCTCGGCTTCGGCTTTCAAAGCTTTTGCTTTCTCTCCCGAGTCGGTTTTATGCAAGGCAATTAGTTCTATGTCATTTTACTTAATACTTTTCATAATGTCATAGAACTTTTAAGAGGCGCACCCAGAACTTGCCAGTTATATGTACTACCTCATACAACCTTCTCAAATTGGCCTAAATCCTCTTCTTGCAAACCTGGCATTCCATAGACTTTGGAATTTTGCGCAAATTAACTTGATCGATCTCCTCATAGCGGTCAATTTTTGCTACTGCTCGCGGTTCTTGTAGGCATGTTTACCATAGCGCACACCCCTGGAGTTTGAGCCGGGAAGTGGCTTTATAATAATATCTTGTGGTTTAATGGATGTCGAAAAAAGAGTGATAGATTACAGGTTACACGTACTATTTGGAGCTGGAACTAGCTACTTCTCAGCATACTTGGAGAGAGAGGAGGCTTTCCTTCTTACGGGGGGATCAAAATTGAGTCGGCGAATACAGCCAGGGTCCTACGCTATGTGATGTTTCGCAGTGCTTCAATGTGGCCGAGGTTTCAAGGGCCACAGGAGTTACCAAAGGGCTTTGTCTCTCGCCATCTGCGCCACCTCGTGGAGAATGGTTTGCTGCAAAAGGAGGGCCGAGAGTATTCTCTTCATGATGGCGTTCGTTCTCGGGCCATCACATCTCGCGTACCTGGCCATCTTTCATTCAACTTAAAAGAGTATTAAATCTGATTAATATTCTCATAAATCCTGCTAATAGATCTTATAGATTTATAACTATAGCATAATGATTCATCCCACTATACTTAATAATACAATTAACAAAAATATTAGTTTCTGATTCGATAACATTCGTATAACTCAAATTATCATTATTTGTCTTTAAATCATTTTTAAAAAATGGCTAAGATGTCTACTATAATAACGTTTTGGCAGAAACAGCCTTGAGAGCAAGATTGTGAAATATCGGCATAACTGCTCAGGGGCGATTCATATCGGCAATATATTAACGGAAAGTTCATATATTGCCGAAATATTTCTAAAATCAGTGATTCTTAATTGTTGTGGAGAGTGGAGATGAATGATACAGATGTCTGTGATGCCACGAGAGCGTAATTTTTTTGTATCGATACTGACCAACAATAGCAATATAGTCAGATATTGGCAGCGTTTATTCATCTGGATACCTCTGGTGCAGGTTGTGAGCAAATGATCTCGTCTCTTGTATCACCTCAGACCTCTAAACCACAGTCTATCGCCTTCATGACAGACTTGGGAGTTGTCCTTAGGCAATTGCTACAAGAGAATCAGGACCTCAAAACAGAGAATCAGCGGCTGGCTGAACGATTAGAGGATCTGGAAGAGCTCCAGGATGTGTACCATGGCCCTATCCCGGCCATGGAAGATAGGCCCGCACTTAAGGAAGCTTTTGCCAGGCAGAGAGAGGCACTATCTGGTCTACCCTGTAGAGTATTCGAACTGGGCCAGAATTTAAATCTTTTAGAGCAGAAATTCAGTGCCAGAGAGGAAAATGCATCGAAGTCCAACGGAAAGAAGACGGTTCAAAGAATTGAGAAGCTCAAGGCTCTTCTAAAGAGCTACGGCGGCTCCCAATCTTTCAAGCAACTTCAAGACGACTTGGATCTGAGCCCTGCGCAGTTCACGCGCCTGGTGGGAGACCTTGACAAACGCTCCTTTGAGGTCAAGCGACGCCCTGGTGCGAAGAGAGGCGAGAAGGTTCTGAGTTTGAAAGTCAGAATTACGGAGCCTTTGAATGTCCGTTAGTTTTTACGTAAAATGTGAAAACTCCTGGGAGATTAAGGCCTAATTAGCCCTTATTTCTCGATTAGACCTAAAAACTCAGCCTGATTCGACTGAGATTTGCACTGTGATTAGCTCAAGATGTGAAAACGAGAAGGTCAAGAGAAGGTCAAGAAATAGCATTCTGGGCCCAGACCATTCGTAAGAATTGAGAATTTACATTTCATGTAAAAATGACTTAAGCATATCGATCTTGACTGCTGTTTAGTCCGGAGATGATTTGGTTGAATGCGAGCCTTTGTCTGTGCAAAAAACGCAATGCTGCAATGGATAGTATTCTGGAGGATCTTTGCGTCCATCTACGGTGACTTCATTGATTATATTAATTTTATCCACAGATACTGAACATTTTTGATGACTATTAAAAGTCAAAGATGGATAATTCTAACTATGAGGACAAATCAAGTAGATCTCGACCAAGAGACCCTAAGGGCTTTGGCCTCTAATAAAAGGCTTTGCATTCTAAAGTTGCTTAAATTCAAAAGCATGAATTTAACTCATTTATCCAAGATGTTGGGTTTGCCCAAGTCAAGTACTCATAAAGACTTGGCCATACTTCTAGAATCCGGTCTGATCAGCAAGATAGCTACTCATCGAAAATGGCGTTATTACCAGCTCACTGAAAAAGGGAACCAGTTGTTTTCCGATGAATCGAGATTAATTATCGTCTCAAATGAGATCTCTGGCAGTTGTATTAATCTGACTCTCGATTCCGATGCTTCTCGTTCTGGCTCCATGGATTCGCCTCATTCGGACAATGAGTGTTCCAAATAGGGTAGGACTTCGATAGACACTGCTGCAATCCTTGGAGGATACACCCATATTCGAGCTACGATCAGTTTCTGAGAAGATCCGCAGAAGCCGGCGGGAAGACTTGAACGAGTTATACCGAGCCGCACTTCTGGTATGGAAGAGCTCTCCTGGCTGGGCCATAGCCAGCATTGTTCTGGTCATTCCTCAAGGAATCCTGCCTCTGGCTTCACTCTATATCATGAAGTTGATAGTGGACTGTGTGGCCAGCGGCTATAGCTCAGCTAATAAAGAGGCAGTCATAGGGCAAATTTCGATGCTGATTGCTCTGGCAATATTGTTGGAACTGCTCTCTATTTTAATCCAATCTGCAGCGGGTATTGTCAGCGAATTTCAATCTACCCTGGTCTCTGATCATATCCAGGACGTCATCCACGCTAAATCAGTAGCTATCGACCTGGAATACTACGAGAGCCCCAAGTACTACGATACTCTCCACAGAGCTCAGCAGGAGGCCTCTTATCGGCCTATCCAAATAGTCAGAAGCCTGACCCAGCTTCTGCAGAACAGCATCTCTATGGCCACCACGGCGGCCCTTCTCTTCGTCGTCAGTTGGGCTATCGTGTTGGCCCTATTGATCGCATCCGTACCCAGGGTCTTGATCCAGATGATCTACTCGGGAAAGCTCTACCGTTGGCAGATCTCCCGCACGGAAAAGGAGCGCAAGGCCTGGTATATGCATTGGCTTCTGACGGACAAAGGCTTCGCCAAGGAGATACGCCTCTTCGGCATAGGCTCCATCTTCCGGGATAGATATGTGGCTCTAAGGCAGCAACTTCGGAAAGAGAAGCTGGACATTTCGGTGAATAGATCCAAAGCAAATCTGGCTGCCAGGGCGATAGAGGTAATAGCCATCTTTGGCTCCCTTGCGTTCTTGGCTCTGGAAGGATTGAAGGGCAACATAACCATAGGCGACGTCACCATGTACTTCGGAGCCTTAATCCAGGGACAGGCAGTCATAGGTAGTATCCTATCGAGTCTCACAGGCCTGTATGAGGACAAGCTCTTCATAACCAATCTTTACGATTTTCTAGATCTGAAGCCCAATGTCAGGGAGCTGCAAAAGCCTGTCAAGGTCCCCAAGCCCATGAGTAAGGGCATCACCTTTGAGGACGTCTCTTTCAACTATCCTGAATCCCGCTCTAATGCCCTTAAAGGCGTGAGCCTAAGCATCAAGCCTGGCCAGATGGTTGCTCTGGTGGGTGGGAACGGCTCTGGAAAGACTACTTTGATCAAGCTTCTCTGCCGGCTCTATGACCCTCTGAGAGGAAAGATTGCCATGGATGGAGTTGATCTGAGGCACATGAAGGTTTCAGATCTCAGGCGGGAGATAAGCGTGGTCTTCCAGGACTATGCTCGTTACGATCTCAGTCTGGCCGAGAATATATGGCTGGGCAGCGCCGAGGGACCCCTGGATATGGATAAGGTGGCGAAGGCTGCCAATGATGCTGGCGCAGATAAGGTGGTAAGTCGGCTCGATGCTGGCTACGAGACGACTTTAGGCAAGTGGTTCAATAACGGCACCGAGCTGAGCATAGGCGAGTGGCAAAAGGTGGCCCTGGCCAGGGCGTTCATCAGGGATGCTCAGATCATAATTATGGACGAGCCTACTAGCTCTCTCGATCCCAAAGCCGAGGCCGAGGTCTTCGCCAAGTTCAGGGAGCTGGCAAAAGGAAAAACGGCCATCGTCATAAGCCACAGGCTGTCCACGGTCAGGATGGCGGATTGCATATATCTGCTGAATGAAGGCCATATCGCAGAGAAGGGGACCCATGAGGAACTGATGGTACAGAAAGAAGAGTATGCTCGGCTCTTCGAGATCCAGGCAGCGAACTATAGGTGATGACGACCTATGGATAAGATAAAGTCCTACTGATGTGGTATTGCGAAAATGTTAACTTATATTAAGTAAAATTTTCACTAATTTTGAACAAAATAGGCGAATATTTATCTTCATAAGTCTACTCAGAGCTTGACGGGATTAAAGCCCCGACTAAAGCGAATGGAGTGAAAAAACGTGAATCGATCGGAGGCCAATGCCTGAGAATTCTTCTCCTAAAAGGTAACGATTTGTCCTAAATTCGTTACAGGTATTGAATTTACTGAGATGTGAAGAAGATCTTTTGGTAGAGATTATCCTTCCAAAGACCTCCAATGAATGTGTTGAGTATATGGTCTTACCACCAACACTGCTCTATAGCACTAAACCGCCATCTTCTATCTTTGCGACAGATTCTAATGCGGTTCAAAAACGACTACTTCGGGAGTTTCAGAACCTTAAAGCAGAAAGACTTCAGTTTGCTTACAAGAGGCAAAACCTTGGAGGAATTCAATCATAGCCTAGCACTAGCCGAAGAGAACATGCCTGATATCAAGAAAAAATCCTCTAAACAAAAAGACGCGTTATCTAAGCTTTCTGCAAAGATAATATATCAAGAGGATGATAAACCATTTATCAAATATGGTGAGTTATACTTCACCTTAGATTTTCTGGAGAATTGGGATATAGCTCTTGAAGAGTTAAACCGTGGAAAAGTAGGGAGAAAATTTGAGTCACCATGGTCGTTTATTGAGTTTTTAAAGATTATAGCTATTGTATTTCATCTGCCATATAGGCGAATGGAAGAGCTTCTTCGCAAATTATCTGAGCATATACCAAAAATTCGACCTACTGACTATACCAATATATCAAAGAGATGCGCTAAGCTCAATATAAATCTAACATATAACCTGTTAGATAACAATGAAACAATAGTCATATTTATGGATTCATCTGGAATCAAAATCATGAATTTCGATAATTGGAGTAGGGAAAAATGGAAGATTTGTCGGGGTTGGATAAAGGTGTTCTTGGCTGTGAATACAAAATCTAAAGAGATAACAAGAATCGAAATAATAGATGAAACTTAAGTACGTGACTACTCCCGCCAATGAATTGGCGGGCATCTAGCCGTTGATTGACAGAGATTGTAGCCCCAATCCAAGGTTATAAGCCCGCAATATGGACATTGATGAACCCAGGCAGATAGATCAAGATCCCTGCCTGAGGATCATAGTAGTTTTGTACTTATTCCCATTCCTGCTGAACGCTTTTTCTGGATTTCCGGTTAATTTATCTCTCCACCGGGAGGCAGATTCAAGTGGATGTCCATGCTCGCGGTCGATCTGAGCAGGAGGCTTGCTGCCCTCAAGCTCAGACACTACTGATAACTTGAATTCTCAGTCGTAGCACCGCTTCAGCAAATGAAAATATTTTCGTAAAAAAATGGTAAGTCCAAATTTTTGGTGCCAAAGGATTCCAAAAATTTGGACTTACCTGCCTTTGGTTTAGGCCCAGCCATACTGCCACATAGCTCTGTTTACGCCGGTTGTTCCAGTCGGCCAAGAAGAGCAACGGCCCGTGCAGTAGCAACACGCTCGTGCCACGTTAGCGTTCTTCACTACACTTACATGATACGTTTCCATTTTATCACCTCCTAATAGACCTTGTTCTTTTTTGATATTTAAAATTTTTGCTTAAAATATTAATTGATCAATTAATTCGTTGATCAATTACTTTGTTGATCAATTAATGGATATAATATCCAAACTGTTCACTAATCGCAAAATATTTGATTAATTTTAAATAGGTTGATGTCGTATTTATCTCGGGTGAAGTTCGATATAATAACCTCAATAGAAGGTGTCCGTTTAGTATAATTGGTGACTATCTATGTTAGAATTTGAAACATCGACGGGAAATAGTTACGCGTGGATTGAGGATATTGGTATATTTATTCCAACTAATCCTGCTTTAAATGCGATCTTAAAAGGGGACTCCAATCAAAACCAAGCACCAGGAAATGATATATATAAAAAGTTAAAAGGAAATTTTGATGAAAAAGAGCTTAAGTATTATTATGATTGGGTGAAAAAGTTTGATGGAGTTCGAGCGGTGCTCAAAGAGAGGTTTGAACGTGCTGCAAACCAACATTTTACGAAGGATGATCTAAAAAATTTCTTGTTTAGGGAAGGATTTACTCAGCTTATTTTAGATGTAACAGAAGATTGTAATTTTAGATGCAATTATTGTATTTTTTCAGGTAATTATGTATATTATCGCAGTCATTCAAAAAAATATATGAATATTGATATTGCCAAAAAAGCAATAGATTACTATTTTTCTTTGATTAAAGAGGGAAAAAGATATAATCCTTTAAGACGACCTACAGTGTCCTTTTACGGGGGCGAACCGTTATTAAATTTTAAATTAATTAAAGAATGCATGGAATACATAGAGGATACATACAAAGATCATAAAGTTCGTTATTCTTTTACCACTAATGGTAGTCTGTTGGATACAGAAAAAGCAGAATGGTTTATGAAGTATGATTGTCATATACTTATCAGCATTTGCGGGCCAAAGGAGGAGCATGATAGGCTTAGGGTTTATTATAATGGAAAAGGAAGCTTCGAAGATGTTATGAAAAATATCAAGCCAATATTTGAGAATCATCGTACTAAATTGGGATCTATTATAGTATATGATTTGAAAACAGATTTATTTATTTTAGACGAATTTTTCAAAAGACACGATGTCCCTCCTGCAATTTTAGCGAGTCCAGTGGCCGAATTAGAAGGCGGCAAGTACTTCGAACAATTTTCTGAAACCGATAGGTTAATGTTTAGAAAACAAGTTCAGTGGGCTCAAAAATGTTACGTTAATAATTTTAATAGTCGAGAGAAGGCTGAGCGACTTTCTTTCTTCGACCTAGTTTTTGATGAAGTTACGGCAACGATATATGCTCCGGGATCGTTTACTCTCAATAGTCCTGTAATGCCGTATTCTAGTGCTTGCATTCCTGGGAAAAAATTATTCGTGGATATTGATGGAACTTTTCACATATGTGAAAGGGTAAACCGCAGCTTTCCAATAGGTAACGTAGCAGATGGTCTCGATTTTGAGAAAATCAGAAGCACAATATGCGAATATAATCTACATCTAGATAAATGCAAAACATGTGAAGTAAAAAAGATGTGCACAAAATGTTATGCAAACCTCTCAGCAGGCAAAAAGTTTATGTGCACCTCAAAAAGTTGTAGAACTATGGAATCAGAGGAAATAAGATCGCTAGCTAACGCGTTTACCATTGCTGAAATAAATCCGAAAATTATTGAAAAGGGTTTAAGAGGAGATCGTAATGTATTTTAGACTCAATCCGGAATGCCACTTTATAAAAGGTGAGGTTCGTGGAGCTATCTATGATCTGATTGATGGGAAAATATGCTCTTTAGATCAAAAGGAAACAAAACTAATAGCATCATGTGAGAATAATGAGCCTATTTGCGACGACGAGGATCTTTTAAGAAATTTAAGAGATGTTCATGTAGGAAATATGTATAATAATAAGGTATATATAAAGAAATTATATTTTGGTTCACCATCACTTATTTCGCCCGAAGGAAGCCCTCCAGAACTCCAACGAGCGTACCTTGAGATAAACAATTCTTGTAATAGGAATTGCTGGTTCTGTGGCTACTATGGAATAAAGAGAAGTATGGGATGCATGGGGTGCAATAAATGGAAGGATAATAATGAATCATTAACATTAAAACGATGGGAAAAACTTTTAGAAGAACTCAATGATCTAGGCTGTAAGGAGATCTTTCTTAAAGGTGGAGATTTAACGTTATCATGGAACAATACTAAGTCCATTTTAGATTATGCAAAAGATATGTTTGATACGATATATATAACATTACATAAACTAAGTTTATCTGATAGTATCGTAAACGATTTGGACGATAAAATTAATATAATTATCCAGTCTGAAAATCTCAATGAATTATCATCTAGAAGCCATGCATATGCCGGTCTCTTAACAATAAAACCAGAGGATTGGAGAAATAACAAAGATGCTATTGGCAACGTTGCCAATAAAGATATAATGGTAGATTTTGTTATTGACGATGCAAATCAGTTAGTTAATAATATAAAAACAATGCCTAAAAATATGTCTCTAGACGTCCAAAAATTCACTAACTCTCTGAAATATCATCCTTGTATCGGTCACACAATAACGATTACCCACAGCGGAGATACTATACCTTGTCCAATGATGAGGACGCACAAACTCGGCAATATTAAAGATAAAGAACTTTATACCATTTTCGAAAATGCGAATGGAGACATATATAAATTTTGGGGTTTAAATTTAAATAATATTGAAAAATGCAAAGTATGCGAATACAGATACGCGTGCAATGATTGTAGAGCTTTGGAAGAGAGTCTAACAGGAAGACTGGATGGCAAGGTGCTATGTGGCTACAATCCAAAAAATGGAGAATGGCGATAAGGTAATCATGGCATCAAGAGCGCTGTCTTTGATCGGCCTGATAGACAGGCACCTCCACCAATAAAACCCACCCCCTCTATTATATAATATAACTGTTCTCGCTATCGGTTCGTATGCACCAAGAGGTAGTTTGATGGATCATCCATTATATCCGAGTTCTTTTGCTTTGACATAGGCCGCATCCGCTTCGGCCTGGTGGCCCAGTGCCTTCAGAACATCGCCTTTGCCCTTCCAGGCAAGAGCATTTTTAGGCTCTAGTTCGGTCATCTTCTCATAAGCAGCCAGAGACTCGTTGTATATCCCAAAGACATAATAATCGAGGGCCTTCTCTTCCCAGACTCTGAAATTTTTTGGGTCCAACTGAATGGCTTTGTCGATGGCGGCAATGGCCTCATCGGACTTACCAAGATTGAAGAGAATATTGCTCTTTGTAAGTAATGCCTCGACCTTCATGGAACCGTTCAACTCAATTACCTTCTCGTAAGCCGAAAGAGACTCGGTCTGGTTGGCTGTGAGCTCTGCTTTGTAGAACCAGGCTGTAGCATTCTTGGGATTAGCTTTTATTTCCTGGTCATAGATCTCTAGGGCTTTCTTTAGGGACTGGTTGGATTCTTCTTGCATTCCCAGACTGGCCAAGGCAACGGCATGAGCCTGCCATGTCCGGACATCTTTGGGATTTTTGGCTAACTTCATCTCGCTTAGGTTGAGAATCTTTCTGTAAGCTTGCTGGCTCAAAACCTCGAGAACCAGGGCTTTGCGATCCCATGCACCCAAGTTCTCGGGATCTATCTGAATGGCTTTTTCATATGCTGCCAAAGCCTCTTGATTATTGCTCTTATTTAGGGCCAGATCGTCTCCTTTAGTTATCCAGTAGTTTGCGGTGTTCTCCTGCGCCAGAGCAGAAACGCACAGCACGGCCAGAGCTATCATAACAAGAGCAAACCTGGCTTTTAATGCGAATTTTGGCAGTCTATTCCCAGATTCTCTCGCCCCTACTCGCCCAATTCTTTCATCCATTTAAATACCTCCGTCTTCAGTACGCACCCGCAGGGCGACTGAAATCAATTACCCCAAGTGCAAAGCTCTCACTGCCTCGCACCCCACTCTGCCGATATATCTTACGGCATTTAACGTATTAAATGTTCATTATTTATAAATCTTATGGATGATATCTACGGATAATCCATCCCTATGCTTGGGATCGTCGGTCGACAGACTGCATATAGCATGGCAGTCATTCAATCGAGATTGAGTTCAGGGAGGCCACGCTGCCTTCTGCTAGCCGGTCGTCAGGGCTGCCGCTCTGAACAACGTAGCTGATCTTCCAGCGACCGGAGATTCGATGGCATCCAATAGCCCCTCATTAGACCATATAACGATAAAAGTCCTCGGAATGAATTGAAGTGGTGACAGGATGCAAAGGCTATGTGTCCCTCAATTTTTTATAACCGATTTGCCACTATCGATTTTAAGAGAAAAAGCTCTATAGTGACCACGGCTCGACGATCTCCGAGGAGATGGACGGGCTGCTCAGGGGGCTCCTCTTCTTCTATGAGGGGTCGGGCTCAGGCGGCAGGATTTAAGGGCGGCGGGGGATGACTACTTGTCGAGATGGAAGGATGGGCATGAAAGAATTACCTGATGATTTTCACCCAGGTGATTAACTGGAACCCTGTCCGCCATTATAATATACCTATAATAAATTCTATTTTTAAAATTAAAAATCTTAAAAATTTTTAAACTATAATAATTCCAAAGCATTTTAAAAAAAATCTAACGATCAGTGCCAGCAACAAGCATCACTACATATATAAAAACAACAGTATAAATAATACCAGGCCCGGTCCCCTACTGCGATGGTTCGGGCGGCGTTGCAGATATAAGCCCGTGGTTGGCTCACGTAGACATACTCCTGTGCATGGTCTACTTGCTTCCCCTTCAGCGGGCAACCTCGGATACCCTCAGTCCACACCCTCCCATCAATAGTAGGACTTACGCACTTGGCAGAATCTTCTTATATGGCATAGTCCATATTAAGGCTGACAAATAAATGGAATAGGACTGAACGTGAATCCGGACAAATGCGATGGTCTTGGTTATATTCACTTTCTGATAGCATCAGTAGATGTTTTTACCTGTACTGTACCGAAGCTGCACGGTGTCAGCCATCGACGATACGACGTTGGACAAACCATATGCCAAAAACATGAACCTGGTCTATCATCAATGAAGGGGAAAACAGCATCGGTTAGTGAATGGGATCAATATTTGTACGTTGCTGTGGACAGATGGAAACGCCATAATTCCCGTTGATTTCCGAATGTAAGGGCGATGTTTAGTAGGTTGAGGGGACGAAGCAGGCAAGCAGGGCCTAAGCCGCCTATGTAGATCTATGTAGATCGATAAAGCTGTTAATAATGATGTTATAATCAGCTCATTAATGCAACATAGTGCGTACTAATGTACAACTATGTACATAGTATCTACTTTTAGAGTATGTTGCCTGTGCTCGATATATGTGTGTAGTGCCGCAAGATAGTGGTTATATATGAGGGATTAGATATCATACTCTTTGCCCGCTCTAACCTCTTCTTCCAGAGCCGTGTAGAGAGGATGGAGGATGGTGATGCCTACGCACCTCCATCCAGATTGCCACCCCAACTTTGAAGGACCTCTACCTCGGCGTCCACAAGAACCGGCGATAGAAGATCAGATCCTACCCGTCTCATTATCTCTTGAAGCTTAGAGGCTGCTTCATGAGCTAAAGCTGCAGGTACCTCTAAAAGGATCTCGTCGTGCACAGAGGCTATCATCTTGGCTTCCTCTGGAAAAGATGAATAGACTTCGGCCATCACAAGCTTTAGTAAATCAGCACCGCTTCCTTGCGCCGGTGAATTATAAAGCTGATTTATCGTGGCCAGGGACTTGTTTCCCAACCTACCCCATATCCGTTTTCTTCCTGATACAGTCCGAGAACAGATCACAGGAAGTGAATAAAAACCCTTCTCGTGGTCGTGGAAGAAGAACGGTTCCGGGTGATAGTTCAGGTTTCGCTGCTTTTGGTGAAAAGCTGCTACTCCGGGGTAAGTCTGGAAAAACACCTTCCAAGCCCTCTGCGCTTCGGCTAAACTCATATCCACACCATAGATCTCTTTGGCTCGCTTCTGGAGAAGCTCTGGTTGCCCACCATAGGCCAGCAAGAAGTTAACAGGTTTCGCGCCCTGTCTTTGCGCCTTGGTTATCTGGTCCACAGGGACACCTGATATCTTACTAGCAGTGAGCTTATGGAGGTCCTGGTTAGCTTGGAAGGCGGCGATCATGGTTTTATCTCCCGAGAGCCTGGCCATTATTCTAAGCTCGATAGCAGAGAAGTCAGCTTTTACTAGCAGCTTCCCAGGAGGAGCCCTAAACAATTTTCTAATGGCCAGGCCATCGTCTCCTCGTTTTGGTATTTGTTGGGCGTTAGGATCTCGTGAGGAAAACCGTCCTGTTGCAGCTTCAATCTGGAAGTATCCTGGATGCAACCGTCCATCTTTAGGTGAGAGTTTCTGAATCCATTTTTTTAGAAAAGCCGCTAGTTTTGAAACTTTCTTATACTGTAGCAAATTTTCTGCAAAGAGACAGCCAGTTTGAGCCAGCTCTTTAATGTCCCCTTCTTGTGTAGTTTCTATCTTGTACCCTTGGGACTTAAAATAATCCAACACATCTTGCCGACTGGCTGGATTTAAGAGGGTAGATCGCTTTTTCCCTTTCGTCTGCTTATGTTCAAATCCCTTACTTTTGGCTTCGGCCTGGAGGCTATCAAGCAATTTTTGGACCACCATCCTCTTTTGCTCTAGCATAGCCTTGCAAGCCGGTTCATCTAACGGAAGACCTTGGAGCTCTAATTCAAGTACGACTGGAAGAACTTCGAACTCCATATCTGCTATGTGCATAAGCTCGTTCTTCTGAAGTAGCTCTTGAAGAATGCTATACAACGGCAGCAATACCGCTGCGTCCTTAGCAGCATAAGCCTTTTGTTCAGGACTTAGAATTTCAGCGCCCCACAGAGAGACCTGAAGTTCTTTATCAAGAGCAATGCCTAAGTGCTTCTCCGCCAGGACTTGAAGAGTATATACCGGCTCCCTCAGTTCCCTGTGAAGTTCTGTACCCTCTTTAATCCACTCCCCGTAATCAGAATATCCCGCCCACGCTATTTGAGAGGCAAGCATAGTGTCGAAGAGGTTTGTAAACGGTAACCTTCGGCTCTGAGAGACCTGAATAAACCCAAGATCGAACTTCAGATTATGACCTACCTTTTTCACGCTCGGATCTACAGAAAGCCTGGCCAGATCATCTAATGGAGAGCATGAGGCTCGCTCCAGCTCCCAGAGATCGGCCACATAGACCCGTCCCGAGGGTAGAGAGAGCTGGCAAAGTCTTGCTCTACAAGAGAGTGGGCTCAAACCGGTCGTCTCTAGATCAAGTCCACAGATGCCGGCAGCTCTTATCTCTTGAAGAGCTGCAGCCCAAGCGTCGGGAGAATCGACCTCGATATACGGTTCGCTCACAGAGAGGCATATTGACGGACCTACCACTGGTTTGGGGGGATTGGTATCTGCAGGAGAGAGGTTATTGTCCCCACTGCTTTTGCTAGTGGGGACACCTGTGGGGCCACCTACTGTACTACTAAAACCGCTATCTATAGCTATATCTATACTATCTAATTCTACTTTGTCCCCACTGTCCCCGCTGTCCCCGGTGTTTTCGTCAATTTTCTTTTTTGTGTTTTCTAAAGGTTCTATAGGTTTCAGATTTGTCTCAGAAATGTTTTCTCCCTTTTCCTGTGGGGACAGCGGGGACACGGGGCCAATAGCTTCACCGTTATCGTTTTTAGTGGCCTCACTAAGCGGGGCCAGTGGGGACAGCACCAGGTTATGTGGGACCACGTTGTACTTGATGTACCATCCTCGTGGACGTGCGCCATTGAACCGCATTCTATACTTAAGGCGTTGATCATCCCCTAATATCAGCAGCCCTAGGTCACTTAATCCTTGAGTTATGCTATCTATTGAGGGTGCTTGACTAAAAGTTTTGATCTTTACAAGCTCGTTAAGCGTTTCTGTGGGCAGAAGGAATAGCCCTTCTGGCATCCAGCACCCAATCACAGTTCCCATAATTGTTTTCGTTCCATCAAGGGACTGGATTATGCCGGGGTTGCTGGCCAACAGCTCTTCCAGCGCACTCAGGAACCTCGCTACTTCGGTCTCTTCCGACACCGCCCGTCCTTGTACCTCGATTGCTGCATCGAGAGCGACCTCAAACCTCTCTCTACTCTCTGTGAATATGTCTCCGAGGGGCGATTTTTCCAGTAAGTCCCATACACTCTTCATAAGGATGTAAATCGTTGCCAGCCTTCCGGAATTGACGAAATGCAATCCAGAGAACTTTTCCACCATTGCGGACCGGTGCGCTTCAAAGTCCTCACCGAACGCATGATCTGTACCGGCCAGAAACCGCAACCAATGATATCCGATAACAGGCAACAGCGCGGCGTTGGCTTGAACCTCTGTGAGAAGCTTTCCGTCCGCCGGAGTCCAGTTCAAGTTTAGAACCCGCGCCGATGTACTGGCTTCTTGTGGCCTTACTTCGCCGGTGATTATTGGGGTGCACGTAAACTCGCGGGACTCACGAAGTCCACCCTCCTTCTTCCCTCGCGCCTTCTCTTGACCCTCAAGCACAGAATGCAGAACCGCTACGTAGTTTTGAGCATCCCTGGTGTCCACAGTTTTCATATCATCATAGATCTGTGGCAGAAAACCAGCCGCCGCAAAAAGCTCCATTGCGCCGATGGCTGTCGAGCCGGCTTTGCCCGCCTTCAACTTCGGGCCATCGAGGTATCCAATCCCGTAAATGCCCATTGCAGTAAGCGCCGTGGTTGTTTTTAATGTCCCCGTTAGCCCCCATAGCCCGAGACCAAACCTATCGTTTTTTCTCCACCTGGCAATGGCCGGCGCGCCCAGGACGACAGCCACCAGAAGGGGCGCGCTCTTATGGGCCCTCAATAGTTTTCGCAGGCACTCCTTCGCCTGAGAGAGATCTCCATCGTATACCCGCGCCGGGATCATTGAAGATAGCCGGTACTCTACATTCTTAACCAGGTCCATGCCGGGCATTAGGGGACCGCCCTTCTCGTCCCAGGTGGGCACCTCAACCCGCTGCACAAGCCGGGGATTCAGAGACATCTTTTGAACCGTTTCAAAATTCAGCCTACCAACCTGATTTTTTGCGCCGAAGGCGTTGAGAAGGGCAGCCTTAAATTTACGTGGTTCAGCTAAATCACCGGCGCGCAGGGTGAACTTCACCTCGCGCTTATCAACCGCCCCTATGCCCTTGAAAATGAGTTCGGTTTCATCTTTAGCGCGAGTCTCCGTGTCAATATGAACCGCGCAATCCGATATCCATAACAGATACTTTTCCTTGTCGTTTTTGGTACCGACTTCTATAACCTTTACAATAGTGCCGAAGTCAGAACACATCCCAATAAGGCCTATTTCGTTGTCTAATGTGACCATACGGATAGCTGGCTTACCTGTACTATCGCCACCATGACCACCGTCATGACCACCACCATGACCACTACTGCAAGATGGGTTATATGTCTCTTTGACAAACTCTAAGGAGGATTTGATGGTCCTGTCCCTGTAGTCCTTCCGCTTGGTCCATTTCTCACGCTGTCCTAATGCCGATGCTGAGAAAAGTCGTTCTAGTTGGCCAGAATCACGAGTATAGAAGACCAGCATGGCCATAAGAGCAGCATCGGCACTTGAATCATCATCATTGTAGGCCGCGATATCCCCTTCAAAATAGAGACTCTTGAACTTCGCGCCGTTAGCCGCCCCGGACGCTTTCTGGATAACCTGGTCATCCGACAGAACACACTCGGGCCTACTTTTATCCGTGGTTGAATTTACAGGGACCGTGCTCTTGGACTTAATCTGCCCCTTGGTAACCTTAACAGTGGCCGTGGTCTTCTCGGTGGTTGTAAGTAAACTGGCCATGTCGCAGAAGACCTCGTTATAAAAGTCTCGGAGCTGCTCTTGTCTCTCGTTTACCACAAGTGAGTTTTCCCAATGATTTCCGGTTACTGTAAAAAATCTCTTGCAGTCGTAGATTTCAATATTCTTTGTTGTTTCCTTGCACTTTTTTTGCCTCTCCCCTTTCCTACCTGTGACAAAAATATGAATGCCCTTACCTGAAGGAGAGATCTCCGAGTATGAATCAAACTTTTTTGCTACCTTTCTGGCTCGCTTCCAGTCTTCTGACGTTTCCAAATGATCAACGTCCACTCCTGCATAGTTCAGCCCTGTCTTCTCATCAAACCCAAAACAAAAGCCAATGCCGGAATACCCATCTTTGTGAGAGAAGAAGGCGTCTCGGGCTATTTCGAAAGTGCTCCATTGTGTAGACGGCTTAGTAACATCGGCGTGCCTACCGGTCTTTGCATCATAAGGAACTTTGGTAAGCTTCTCTTTGCCGTTTTTATCTTTTACTAATTCATGCTTCCATACGATCCACCGATCAGCCTTCTGAAGATCTAAGGGGATGCCGTTCGTTATCTGGTAACGCTTAAGATTTTGTATCCCGCTCTTTTCTTCCTCTGCTGCCTTATCAGCCGCCACTAGTTGTTGGGCAATAACCCCTGGATTATCTGATAATGAAGCAGCCATTAAAGCTCACCTCGGTAATGCATATCGTTTTTACTAACCGAAAGAGCTTTAATCCAAAAGCGAGAAACATAATCCTCGCTAACCATTGACATGCATTTTTGCCCCTTCTGCCTCACAGTTGCAGGCAAAATGCTTGTCACACAATTTTTTATTTCCATATTGCATCAATCCTTGTTCTTTTCTAGAATACAGTCTAAAGTTTAATCATCAGGACCTGTAGCGCGATTAATTTTCAGTCACCAGTGGAGACTAATGCTTCAGAAATTGGCGTGTAGATTAATTTTCCATGATCATCGATCTTCACTGCCATGTAATTCGCACAAACCTTTTCAGCAAGGTCCTTAGGAATGGCTAAAAACCGCGACTTGTTCACGGCCCTGACTTTCACAATAGACTGCATGTTAAGGAAATATTTTTATTCATGTATTTCAATATATTTTTGAAAAAGGTATATATGCTATTTTCAACAAATAGCGGGTAAAGGTGATATCCTGGTAAGACCGGAAGACTTCATAAACGGGAATAGCGACAATGAAGTGGATCGCGCGATTCTCAATTATCTTTATCTTATGCGAAATTGTTGCCCATATTCTGCACGTGAAATAACTTCTGCATTACTGCATCATTATTTCTGCAAGAATTCACATGTTTTTACTCTTCCAATTGGGTTAAAGCAGGAATGCCCGATCTGTCACAAAGAACCATTCCAATTATTGAACCAGAAGCTAGACAGCGCTGAGCGAACCGTGCGAAACCGGCTTTCAGAACTCTATTTACGAGGTGATCTTCAAATGATGATAAGAGATCGCGCAAGTGAAATGGGGCGCGCTCCTGAAGTTTACCAGCTCAGTGACACTTTCAAGACAAGGCTCGAAGATTTCCTCAACAGAAAAGAAATGAAAATCGGTTACCAGGCAAGTATACGCCTTCGCAAGGAGACCGAAGAGGATAGGCAACGCCTTGCTGCAGCAGGTATGGTACTTTGTCCGTCTTGTGGCGATCGTGTACCTAAATCAAGTCTATTGCGTCTTCAGGGGGCTGAAAAAGATTGCTGCCTTACTGAGTACGTACATGCAGCTTTGAAGCTCACTAAAATTAGCGTTATTGAGGACGAATCATATATTGAAATCGTTAACGGTAATCCAGAAGTAGTTGGTAAAGGTAAAACGAGAGATGAATGCCGCCACGCCCTCGTAGAAAGCATCAAGAAGTGGATTGCCACACAGCAACAGAACGGCTTGACAATCCCGCTTTTGCCGACTGCAGAGGATGAGCTTTAAGTTTTGTCGTCTCTTGCGAATTTGTATTTGACACCGCATAGACATAGTTAGCCGGCGCGCCGGATCTGTGGGGAAATAAAGGGTCGAGTGCCAGGAGAGTGGGACACCACATGACCATTTCCAGACTTCCAGATTCTTCCAGGAATTCCAGAATTGCACTCCGGCAGCACTTTCTCGCATTTAGTTCTATGACATTTTTACAATAATAGTGCAAAATGCCATAGAACTTTTCCGAACGCAAAAGATAGACCATCAATTTCGATAACAATCGGCCTTTGCTCTTCCGGCCAACTTTATGATAACCCGGTTTAAAGAAATTATTTATATGATTATGATATTTGTCAGAAACGTAGGAGGAAGCATCATCAGAGACGTTACTATCAAGATCGCAGACGAAAAAGACTTGGAATTTATGAAGGGCCTACAGAGCTTGGGCATAAACCGAAACGTAGCCAGTGTGATTACATATCTCAAGGACGTGAAGGAGGGATCTTCCAGGGATATCGAGGTGGCCACGGGCATGAGGCAGCCGGAAGTCAGCATTGCCGCGCAAACCCTCCGAGAGAGAGGCTGGATCACAGAACGTAATGTCAAACTGGAAAGCAAGGGACGACCCATGACGTTCTATGCTCTAAGATCAACCATAGATGAGATCATAAAACATTACGAAACGGAGAAAACTGAGGAGTTTGCCCAAACCATGGAAACCATCAAACGACTAAAAGAGCTTAGCTCTGCATAACCTCAGAAAGAGATCGCGCCACCATAGATTTTCGCGCCTAAACCCACAGCCTCCTCGACCGCGGCCAGGTCCTTCATTAGGAATATCCGCTCGTTTGCGGTCTCCTTGAAGGCCACAGAGTTCTTCAGTATCTGCGCATACTTGGCGCTCTTTGGGAGTTGGACCATGTAGCTCTTCAGGTTCTCCGCCAGGTCATAGTCGAAGCCGTTGCTCCAGGAGCTTGAGGGCGTTGTTCCTCGCGCCGATGGACTTGAACTCGAAGCGGTACAGGTCTTTGTTGTAGTAATCCAGAAGCGCATTGAATAGCTCATGGTTATCGAAGAAATGCTTGAAGACCCAGAGCTTGCCAAGCTTGAAAAATATGATGCCCTTGCGCTTAGGAACTACATCGAAAGTTTCGACCATAGGCATCCCGTGATCAATGTTAGCACAATGTTTAATATTATTAACTACATGCAAACCCAATAGAAACGAAAAATTGGTTCCGGCCAGGGTGTTACTAGCACCCTGACAGGGAGAACTCCACCCACAGGAGCTTTGCCGTATGTCAGAAATAGCATTAGCTAGAATAAATACCTTTGGGATATCGCCCAAAGCCGATTTTGTACCGTCAGATGATCCTATTCTTGAAATTCCACTTTCAGAGCTGCAGAGTCTTTTAGATGAAATAGTTCTCACCTATAACCAAATGGCTGAGATGGTCAGAGACGCCGGCATACTCCGAGGGAGGGAGCTGGCCAGGATCACAGAGAATCATGCCGGGACTCTGAAAGCGGAGAGATCACCCATAACAAAGCTACAGCTCATTAATGCATATATCCGGCAGCTTCTAACCAAGATTCGCGAAGCCTTGAAAAGCCACCCAGCGGAAGGCGGGAAGATCGTTCAAGTCTGCTCTAAAATCATGGCTCGCGCGGTGCAGATTGTCGAATACGTCAAGACCATCGCACAAGACGACCCCAAAAGAAAAGAGATCGCCTTGGACTCCCAACAGGCCAGGATACTCTTCTCAGGGGCCGGAAGCGAGCCTGTGAGCCGCAAGGAGACTATCAGAGCCATGAAGAGAGCAGAAGACCTTTGGCCAGCCCTGAGATGTGACCACAGGCCCAATGATGGCCGCCAAACTATGAGGTTGACCATCAAACGAACTGACTTAGGCATTTCTCCAGAATTCGGCTACCGTGACCTTTGGCAACGGTCTGGGAAGGATGTAAGCCTGAGCATATAAGCTCACCTAGTTAATATAGTCGAAAAATATACAATTGAATTTCATAAATCCGAGAGGGATAATAACCGTTTACTGCTTGCTTTAGTTTACCTGCTAATACCGTTTCGGTTTCGTTTCTATTATAATAGCAGATGAATATTATTTCTTTGGCTGGATAGATCTACTTACCAGACCGTTGCCAAAGGAAACGATTAAGGGCATGGCTTAGGAAGAGGCAATCTTTTGCCCGGCTCGGCCATTCATCCATTGACCTTCAAGCGATGTCTAGGCAGTCCTTATATCTCATCCTGCTAGGAGATCGTTGATTGTAGGGCACTACAAAAATTAATTATCTTAAGTTTATGAAAATAGAACTCAGTGCATCCCTAACCGTTCTTTTATGGCTCTGACATCTGACTGTACCTGTCTAAGAGTCATTCCATATCCTGGTTGAATGTCCTCCCTCATGGCCTTAATCTCTTCCAATATCTGAGGAGTAACAGCGGTATTTTTCCGCACTACTTTTATGTCATCTCTTATATCCAGAAGTAGCGGTATAGCTTTATCCAGTTGAACAAATGCGCAAAGCATGGCCACTTCGCTGGTTCGCCCAACGTCGCCGTCGTAGTTCTCGGAGGTCACCTTAGAGACTTCGGCCAGCTCCGGCTTATTCTTCTCAATCGCCTGTAAGAAGGGCGCGATTCTGGCCTCATCTCCTTCCACCAGGGCGATAACCTCTTGCTGGCCGTTATCTTCCCAGTTGTAGGTAGACAATCCAGGCAGGGCAAGGTTCATGGCATTTTTGAGCAGGAACACACGGTAGCCTACATCATGCACTTTGGGACCGGTAATCTTGACTTTCAGCTTCATGTTCATCCTTGATATGGATCGGCAAGCTATTTGGTTGTTTCCTCGATTGTGGCAATGGCGTGCTTGAAGACCAGGAGCTGCCCTTTTGCAGTCTGAAGTAGGATCTCATAGGGGTTGTAGCCCTCGATGGTCCCTGTAACTGGCTGACCTCCTGAGACTAGGCGGATAATGATCTTTTTGCCCTTGAGCTTGGGGATGAATTGCGGTGAGCCTTGCTTAACTTCGTCGGTCATGCTTTAACTTCTCCTAGCGCCTCAGAATGGTTGCCTTTCTTCTTTTCTTGCTGAGATCAATCCATTCCTGCTCTGTATTTGCCCTTTCTTCTATGACTCTCCATATATCCGGATATTCCTTTTTGAAAGCTTTTTCAAGAACTTTGGTTCCCTCATCACTCTTGCAGAATCGTGGCGTCGTTCTATCCAAGTATGCAAGCATCGCAGCCACCATAGGTGAATAAAGGGAGACTCTGGGATTGTAGAAACCATCTTTCATGGCTAAAGTGATCATTTCTTGATCGGCAACAAGCGCTTCCTGTTTACTATTCTTACTTATGTCTTTCTTAATAGGTATTTGGGATTCCTTATTATGTATTCCTGAATTACTATTATCTATTATGTCTTCACTAGTAGGAGTTAATGATTCTGGTTTAGAAAGAAAGGCGTCTGCCAGCAATTCTTCCTGTCCTTTAAGTGGAGATCTTCCTAGCGCTTTAACTTCAGACATCGCATAACACCTCTTCCGTAAGGGCCTTGTATGCCAGTGCTCCTGGAGAATCGGGGGCGTGAAGATGAATAGGCTTGCCATGGGACGGAGCTTCTGCTAACTTTATGCTTCTCGGAATCACAGTTTTGAATACGTTGTCTTTGAAGAAATCCCTGACATTCTCGGCAACTTCTTTAGACAATTTCGTTCTGGCGTCGAACATGGTAAGGACCACTCTGATTTTTGGATCTCTACCTAACCGATTCTTGAGAATATTCAGAGTGACCTGCAACTGATCTACGCCTTCCAGTGCATAATATTCGCATTGAACTGGTATGATCAGTTCATCGCAAGCAATCAGGCTGTTAAGTGTCAGAATGCTCAGGTTTGGCGGAGTATCAATCACGATGTAATCGTATTTTGTGTTGTCAAGGTTCTCTATTCGCTCTTTTAAAATAAACTCCCTGCCTGGTTGTGTAGCAAGTTCATGTTCGATAGTTATCAATTTCAAGTCACATGGTGCTACCTCCAATCCAGGGATCTCTGTAGAGCGAGCGACATCTTTTAGGGTAGTTTCGCCTCGCATAACATCGTACATCTGTAGTTTTAGGGTTTTTTTATCAATACCCAATCCTAATGTTGCTGCGCCTTGGGGGTCAAGATCTATCAATAGAACGTTCTTGCCACTCAAGGCTAGATATGCGGCCACGTTACTGGCAGTTGTAGTTTTGCCGCACCCGCCCTTGTGATTGCCTATGGTCAGCACTTTCATGAATACTAATTACTTACTCTGATATATTTAATACTTATTCCGGGGTTCATAATAGTCGTTATGTTTTAGTTATTACTTATTCAATGTAACGGAATAGATATTAAATAGTACTTATTAGTTAATAGTTAATAGATAGGCCCTTTCCCCCCTCCGTTCGTCTTGGTCTTGTGCATGGTAAATAGTTCTATTGCATTCCATTCAAGACTCGAAAAAATGCCATAGAACTTTTTGAGAGGCACACCCAGAACTTGCTAGTTATATGTACTACATTATACAACCTTCTCAAATTGGCCCAAATCCTATTCTGCCTAACCACCCATTCACATAGTCTTGATAAAAACAGGTTTACAATTCACTGATAGCGATTAATCCGCATCAGCGAAAGCATATAACAAATCCATAATCCGCCGCGTACCATCAGGGAGTTTGAGCCTGATAGTATCCTTATAATAATATCTCACTGTTAAAGCGTATCGAAAAAAGAAGAAAGGAATTATAGGTTATACATACCATAAAGAGGTGTGATGTAGGCTATCTAAGAATCCGCCTTCTGCTATATAATCGGACATATCTTTAAAATTTGAAAACAGCATCTCCACAAGAATTTATTTTTATCGTAATACCCCGATGAGGGTATGGCCAATCCTGATTAGATTGTTAATGGTGCTTAAGGCAAAAGCAAGGTAAGATAGGCGTTGAAGTCCTCTTACGTGTGGGAGTGGCTCTATCTGCCTGAGCCCCACCGCTTCCGTCTGAGGGGGATACAGAGTTCAGATCTACACCTGCTCGGGCCAAGAAGGCCTTTTCCACTGTTAGGCCGTCTTTGAAGGTATTGTTGCCGTTTTTGACAGCCATGAGGGACAGAAGGGTATCGGCGTGCAGCTTGTGGCTGACCTTCAGGATGAGATTGGCATTCTCCGAGAAGGGAGGTGACTTCAGAAGGGTCACCTGACTGAGCTTGGAGTATTCACTTTTTGCAGGCAATTATATAAACCTAATGTTTACTAGAACACATATCACCGCGAAACCGATGCTAACTGTTATCATCGGTTAGACATTAAATCAAAATAAATTATTAAATCAGATTTATGTTTGCATCAATCATGCTAATGAACATTATGGGCCTATAATTGCCTCAAGATGTATCCATCCCACTATGATTAATTATTGATTCGATAACATTCGTACAATGCAATTTCATCAGTACCTGTTTTTAAAAAAAATAAAAATGACTAAGCTGTTCACTATAGCAACGTTTTGGCAAAAACATTTTCGAGAGCAAGATTGCGAAATATCAGCATAATTACTCAGGAGTAATTCATATCGGTAATATATTAACGATAGCCTCATATATTGTCGAACTATTCTAAAATTCGGAGATTTTTAATTTGTTATGGAGAGTGGGAATGAATGACGATACAGATGTCTGTGACGACACGAGAGCATAATTTGTTAGCATCGATACTAGCCAACACGGTAACAATACTTCCGATGCAGGTTGTGAGCAAATGATCTCGTCTCTTGTATCGCCTCAGACCTCTAAACCACAGTCTATCGCCTTCATGACCGACTTTGGTGTTGTCCTTAGGCAATTGCTACAAGAGATTCAGGACCTCAATGCAGAGAATCGGCGGCTGGCTGAACGATTAGAGGATCTAGAAGAGCTCCAGGAAGTGTATCATGGCCCTATCCCGGCCATGGGAGATAGGCCCGCACTTAAGGAAGCTTTTGCTAGGCAGAGAGAGGCACTATCTGGGCTACCCTGTAGGGTATTCGAACTGGGCCAGAACTTGCATCTTTTAGAGCAGAGATTTAGTGCCAGAGAGGAAAATGCATCGAAGTCCAATGGAAAGAAGACGGTGCATAGAATTGAGAAGCTCAAGGCTCTTCTAAAGAGCTACGGCGGCTCCCAATCTTTCAAGCAACTTCAAGACGACTTAGATCTGAGCCCTGCGCAGTTCACGCGCCTGGTGGGGAGCCTTGACAAACGCTCCTTTGAGGTCAAGCGACGCCCTGGTGCGAAGAGAGGCGAGAAGGTTCTGAGCTTGAAAGTCAGAATTGCAGAGCCCTTGAATGTTCATTAGTGTTTACGTAAAATGTGAAAACTCCTGGGAGGTTAAGGCCTAATTAGCTCTTATTTCTCGATCAAACCTCAAATCTCAGCCTGATTCGACTGAGATTTGCACTGTGATTAGCTTAGGGTGTAAAAACGAGAAGGTCAAGAGAAGGTCAAGAAATAGCATTCTGGGCCCAGACCATTCGTACGAATTGAGATTTCACGTTTCATGTAAAAATGACTTAAGCATATCGATCTTGACGGCTGTTTAGTTCGGAGATGATTTAGTTGAATGCGAGCCTTTGTTTGTGCAAAAACGCAATGCTGCAATGGATAATATTCTGGAGGATCTTTGCGTTCATCTACGGTGACTTCATTGATTATATTAATTTTATCCACAGATTCTGAACATCTTTGATGACTATTAAAAGTCAAAGATGGATAATTCCAACTATGAGGACAAATCAAGTAGATCTCGACCAAGAGACCCTAAGGGCTTTGGCCTCTAATAACAGGCTTTGCATTCTAAAGTTGCTTAAATTAAAAAGCATGAATTTAACTCATTTGTCCACGATGTTGAGTTTACCCAAGTCAAGTACTCATAAAAACTTGGCCATACTTCTAGAATCTGGTCTGATTAGCAAGATAGCTACTCATCGAAAATGGCGTTATTACCAGCTTACTGAAAAAGGGAACCAGTTGTTTTCAGATGAATCGAGGTTAATTATCGTCTCAAATGAGACCTCTTGCAGTTGTATTCATCTGACTCTCGATTCCGATGCTTTTCGTTCTGGCTCCATAGACTCACCTCATTCGAACAATGAGTGTTCCAAATAAAATGGGGCTTCGGTAGACACTGCTGCAATCCATGGGGGTACACTCATATTCGAGCTACGATCTGTTTCTGAGAAGATCCGCAGAGTCCGGCGGGAAGATTTGAACGAGTTATACCGAGCTGCACTTCTGGTATGGAAGAGCTCTCCTGGTTGGGCCATAGCCAGCATTGTTCTGGTCATTCCTCAAGGAATCCTGCCTCTGGCCTCCCTTTATATCATGAAGTTGATAGTGGACTGCGTGGCCAGCGGCTATAGCTCAGCTAATAAAGGGGCAGTCATCGAGCAAATTTCGATGCTGATTGCTCTGGCAATGTTGTTAGAGCTGCTCTCTATTTTAATCCAATCTGCAGCGGGTATTGTCA